>ERZ1027229.6-NODE-6-length-105675-cov-14.564353_pt1 | contig 105675 bp, 84 predicted proteins | sample MGYA00519245_ERZ1027229 | MGnify/ENA primary metagenome ERZ1027229 (study PRJEB26926, sample SAMN06164466) | human gut metagenome | biome: ENVO:00009003; feature: ENVO:2100002; material: ENVO:00002003 | host: Homo sapiens | place: USA | collected 2012 ...
GATAGGAGTCCGTCTCGTGGGCTCGGAGATGTGTATAAGAGACAGATATACAGGAAAACAGTGTAAAAATCGTAATTTTGTTTTCCGGTGACACAGGATTTTACAGCGGCTGTGAAAAATTATATAATGAATTATGTAAACATAAAGGAATGGGAAAGGCAGAAGTACTGCCGGGGATTTCTTCGCTTTCCGTGCTTTCCGCCCGGACAGGGATCAGCTGGCAGGATGCGAAGATCTTATCAACCCATGGTGTGGAGCCTGCTTTGTGGAAGAGCAGATTGCTGGATGCGGCAAAGCATGAGAAAAAGACCTTTTTCCTGACATCCGGCGTGGCAGATGTGGAGGAAATCGGGAATCTGCTGAGCAGCGAATTTGCAAAAGAAGAATGCAAAAACTTAAAAATATATCTTGGGTATCAGCTTTCTTATCCGCAGGAGTGGGTCAGATGTCTGACAGTAGATGAATTATGTAAACTGATGAACAGAGATCATAACGATGGTTGGCAAGATAGTCTACAGAACAGTTTGCAGGAAGATCCGCAGGATCAGCTGCAGGATAAGCCCGAAGAAGGGCTGTACGCTGGTATGCTTATCAATGAGCAACCGAAGAAGCACAGACTGACACCGGGCTATCCGAATGATGTGTTTATCCGGGGACAGGTTCCGATGACGAAAGAAGAAGTCAGGTCGGTTTCTATATGCAAATTACATTTGACAGAGGATGCGGTTGTATATGATATTGGAAGCGGAACAGGTTCTGTATCGGTGGAGATCGCAGCACTGTCGCCGCGTGTGCAGGTATATGCCATGGAAGTAAATGGAGAAGCTGTTTCTCTGCTGGAAGAAAACTGCAAACAGTTCGGTTTACATAATGTAAGATGCATCAGGATAAAAGCACCGGATGGACTGGAAGATCTGCCTGTGGCGACACATGCTTTTATTGGAGGCAGCAAGGGAAATCTGCGGGAAATCCTGTGGACATTATATCGGAAAAACAACCATATGCGGATCGTGGTCAATGCGGTCAGCATGGAAACAATTTGTCAGATGCAGGAACTGTTAAAAGAATTGCCGGTTGAGCAGGAGGAAATTCTGCAGCTTTCAGTAACGAAAACGAAGCAGCTTGGCGGTTATCATATGCTGCAGGCGGCAAATCCGGTATATATATATGCATTTACATTTGCGGAGACATTATCATAGGATGTCGAGGTCTAAAGCTCCCGTGGGTTTAGAACTTTTGACCCTGGCGTCATCCTATTAGAATATCAAAAAGATACAGGTAGCATATAATCCGAGGAACAGATACCGGGAAATCAGGAAATAAAGAAGCAGGCAAGGAGAAGAAGCATGACATATCCCAGAATTATGATCGCCGCACCAAAGAGTGGGAGCGGAAAAACATATATCACATGTGCTTTATTACAGGCACTGCAGATGCGCGGATATCATGTAGGTGCGTTTAAAAGCGGACCGGATTATATTGATCCGATGTTTCATACGACCGTTCTGGGAATCCCGTCTAAAAATCTGGATCCGTTTTTCTCGGAAAAGGATCAGGTCAGAAAATTATTTCAATTTGATAACAGTTATGACATTTCGGTGATAGAAGGTGCCATGGGACTGTATGACGGACTGGGGGGAATTACAAAGCAGGCATCTGCTTATGAGCTTGCAAGTGATTTACAAACACCTGTGATCCTTGTGATCGATGCAAAAGGAATGGGGTATTCTGTCGTGGCACAGATCAAAGGATTTCTGGCACTGGATGAGAAAAATTTGATCAAAGGTGTCATTTTAAACAGGATGTCCGAAATGTTCTGCAAGACCATAACACCTGTGATAGAAAAAGAAACAGGCGTGATTGTATTGGGCTGTTTTCCGGAACAGGAGCAGAAATGGGAGAGCCGTTATCTGGGCTTGCAGCTTCCTGCGGAAATAGAAGATATAAAAGAACATGTGCAATCTGCAGCACAGGCACTGGAGAAAACAGTCCATGTTGAACAGATCATAGAGCTGGCAAACATGGCACCGGAGATGCAGAAGCGGCAAGGAACAGAAGCGCATCTCATGCCAGAAATAAATGCACATAAAATGACATACACGTCACAACATAAGACAGAAAAAGCCGGAAAGACCGGAAATTACACAGCTAACACTTCCGTCAGGATCGGAGTGGCAAGAGATGAAGCGTTCTGTTTTTATTATGCGGACAATCTTCATATGCTGCAGGAAGCGGGAGCAGAGCTTGTGTATTTTTCACCGCTTAAGGATCAGACACTTCCGCCTGATCTGGATGGTCTGCTTCTGGGAGGCGGGTATCCGGAGCTGTTTGCCGGGCAGCTGACAGCAAATAAAAACATGCGAAATGAAATCAGAGAACAATATCTGGAAGGTAAACCGGTACTGGCAGAGTGCGGCGGCTTTATGTATCTGCAGGAGAAGCTGATCACGGCAGATGGAAAAGAATATCCGATGGCCGGTGCCATAACAGGTGTATGTGAAAAAAAAGAAAGACTGATCCGGTTTGGATATGTTACAATAGAACCGGAGCAGGGACAAGAAGGATTACTCCGACAGGGAGAGCAGATCAGGGGACATGAATTCCATTACTTTGACAGTACAAATAACGGATGTGATTGTATAGCCGGAAAGCCGATCGGGAAAAGAAGCTGGACATGTATCCATGCAGACAGATCACATTTTATCGGATTCCCGCACCTGTATTATCCGTCCTGCCCTGATTTTGTTATAAATTTTGTGGAACAGTGCAGAAATTGGAACAGAAAAAGGAAAGGAGCAAAATAGAAAATGAATGATTCCTACCGTTATTTTGAAAACAGGGCATGCCAGTATTATCCGTGCCATAAGGGAATTGAGGAACTGAATTGTCTGTTTTGTTACTGCCCGTTGTATACGCTTAAGTGTCCGGGAAATTATCATTATCTGGAAAAGGACGGGAAAAAGATCAAGGTCTGTACCGATTGTACTTTCCCGCATCAGCCGGAAAATTACGATAAAGTGATGCAGATACTAAAACACCAGATGTTCTGATCGGGAGCAGCAGAAAGGAAAACAGGGGGAAGAGAATGAGCCAGACAAAAAATTATATACCACTTTCCAAAGAACTTGAGGAACGGATCCGGGAAGACAGGGAGAATCATGTAAAAAATCCATATGCATGTTCCGATGATGCTGTGATCCGCCGGGATATGGCACATGATAAGCAGACGATCTGGCGCCCGGCATTTGTCAGGGATTGTGAAAAGATTATGCATATCCCATATTACAATCGTTATGCGGATAAAACACAGGTGTTTTCTTTGTATAAAAATGATGATATTTCCAGACGCGCATCTCATGTACAGCTTGTATCGAGAACAGCGCGTAACATTGGACAGGCACTGAACCTGAATCTGGATCTGATCGAGGCAATTTCAATCGGACATGATATCGGTCATACGCCGTTTGGACATGAGGGGGAGCGGAAGCTCAGCCAGATTTATCATGATCATACAGGACGCTATTTTAATCATAATATTCACAGTGCGAGGGTGCTTGACAGAATCTTTCCTGTGAATTTAAGCCTGCAGACACTGGATGGGATCATCTGCCATAATGGCGAGATGGAAATGCAGGAATATAAGCCACAGGCGTATACGGATTTTAAGGTGTTTGATCAGAAGATGGAAATGTGTTATACGGAGAAGGGCGCTACGAAGAAGTTGATTCCTGCTACACTGGAAGGCTGTGTCATGCGTGTTTCCGATATTATTGCATATCTGGGGAAAGACAGACAGGATGCGGTCAAGCTCGGTCTGATCGCAGATGATGAGGCGTTTGAGGACAGGGGAATCGGTAAGATCAATGCGGAGATCATCCATAATATGACTGTCAATATCATTGAACGGTCTTATGGAAAACCATATCTGCAGATGGATCCGGAGTTTTATGAGGCATTTTCCATCGGGAAGAAGGAAAATTACGAACGGATCTATGCGCACGACAGTAACCGCAAGATATTTGATGAGCAGATTTATCCGATGTTTGATGCAATTTATGAAAAACTGCGTGAAGATCTGGTCAATCATGACAAAACGTCTGTTATTTATAAACATCATATGGAATATATCAGAGAGCATACGAAATATTACGCAAAAGATTTTGCATATGAGGACGAACCGGTAGACGATATTGTTGTGGACTATATCGCAAGCATGACGGATGATTATTTCATCGACTTATACGAATACCTGTTTCCGCATGGTAAATACAAAGTCCACTACATCGGCTATTTTGAATAATGTAATGCATCTGCGAAGCAGATGCATTATGTAGCCTCCGAGCATCGCCGAGTGTCATGAATCATATGATTCATGATGTAGCTCCAGCCATCGCTGTAAGCGATTTTCATGGCTGGAGTTCACGCAGGCGATTATGCATGCGAGGAGGTTCCCGAATAATGTAATGCATCTGCCTCGCCCATTTTCATGGGCGAGGCTCCATAGAAGCTCTTATCGTGCTTCGTCAGCAGCTTCTAAGCTGCATGGCTGCCCTTCTAACGGACAGGCATCTCTGCAGGGACTGCAGTCGCAGTCCACATAAGTATCGCCAACCTTAACAGTTGCACCAAATTCGACAGGAAGATCGATCTGGATCTTTTGGGAAATGACAAAATCACATTTTCCGTTGACTATTCCTTTACAGTCCATACAGGTATGATTGATGACTGCGCTGCCACGGCATTTCACGCAGGCAGGACCGGTGACTGCATAAGGACTGATCGAAACAGGCAGACAGACGGTTGCGGATTGGGAACCAATGGTAGGACAGGTAGAAGAATTACATCCTATAGAATCGTTCATAAGATGCTCACTTTCTGATCATTTATTACTATATGATATGTAGCTGCGGCGGGAATGTGCTATGATTTATGATCATGATGCTGAATTGGGGAAACAGCTTAGAGGCACGGAAGCACGGATATAGTGTCAGGAGCCAAAACGATATGATGACATGAAAGATATACAAATACGAAAAAAAGAGTAGGTGACAAATATGGATAAGAAAAGAAGAGAATCCAGCTGTGATTCCTGTGTGAATTACGTATATGACGAAGATTATGAGTGTTATTGCTGTGAAATGGATTTAGATGAAGATGAAATGGCACGTTTTATGGCAGACAGCGTACGCGACTGCCCATACTACCAGCTTGACAACGAATACCTCGTAGTCCGCCATCAAATGTAATGCATCTGCGAAGCGATTTTCATGGGCGAGGTTCCCGAAAATGTAATGCATCTGTGAAAAGTATATATAAAAGGGTTGTATCTGTAAACGCAATCACGTTTGCCTACCCTGCGATTTATCTGAGTCACATTTTACCGGGCTCCCGTCACAGGAAACACCGAGCATGCATAATCGGTTTCACCGATGCTCGGTGTCTGCATAATGGATTTGACAAGCAAATCCATTACATTTCATCAAAGCTTTGTGATCGCTCGCTCCGGTAAAGTGACCGATAAATCTCGGTCGGCTACACTATCGATTGCTTATTACAGATACACCCCTTTTTTAATATAACTTTAAAACATTCTATAAAATCTTCGCCAGGAACGATTTCAGTCGTTCGCTCTGCGGATGATCAAACAATTCTTCCGGTGTATTTTCTTCCAGAATCTTGCCTTCATCAATAAACATGACACGGCTTGCAACTTCTTTTGCAAATCCCATTTCGTGCGTGACGATCAGCATTGTCATACCGTTGTATGCCAGATCCTTGATAACGGCCAATACCTCACCGACCATTTCCGGATCCAGAGCGGAGGTTGGTTCATCGAAGAGCAGTACCTCAGGGTTCATACACAGAGCACGCACGATCGCGATACGCTGCTTCTGACCGCCGGATAACTGGCTTGGATAGGCATCTGCTTTATCGGAAAGTCCAACGCGCTCCAGATATTGCATGGCAAGCTCTTTTGCATCCTTTTCGGACATCCCCTGCAGCTTCATGGGAGCAAGCGTCAGATTCTTTAAGATCGTCATATGTGGGAACAGATTAAAGTGCTGGAAGACCATTCCGATCTTCTGACGATAGGCATCAATATTCAAATGCTTATCTGTGATATCATTGCCCTCAAAGTAGATCTTGCCGCCCGTAGGCATTTCCAGAAGATTGAGGGAACGCAGGAAGGTTGATTTACCGGAACCGGATGGACCGATGATAACGACAACCTCGCCTTTTTCGATATCTGTAGAAATATGGTCAAGCACAAGACCGTTGCCAAATGATTTACAAAGTCCTTCTACATGAAATAATGATTTATCGCTCACTGTTACGCAGCCTCCTTTCTAACTGTCTGACTAAGGCTGAAAGGATCATGACCAGAATCAGGTAAATCAGTGCTACTGCCAAAAGAGGCATAAACGCATTATAAGTACGGCTTCTGATGATATCACCGCCACGTGTCAGATCCATCAGACCGATGTATCCGCAGATGGAAGTTTCCTTTAATAATACGATAAATTCGTTTGCAAGGGCAGGTAATACATTTTTAAATGCCTGTGGCATAATGATGTACCACATGGTGCTTGCATAGGAAAAACCAAGGCTTCTGCCGGCTTCTAACTGACCGCGGTCAATGGACATAATACCGGAACGTACGATTTCTGCAACGTAAGCGCCGGAGTTGATACCAAATGCCAGAAACGCAACTACAACTTTGTTTAAGTTGGAAGAAGCGAAGATCACGTAATACATGATCAAAAGCTGTACCATGGTCGGAGTACCACGAATCACTGTCAGATAGACATTACAGATCGCATTTAAGAATTTCATCTTTCCGGTCTGGTCATACGTAGACCGGATCACTGCAACCAGAAAGCCGAGGATGATTCCGATGATCGCGGCAAACGCCGTGATCAACAGAGTAGTACCAAGACCTTGCAGCAGGTACAGATAGCGGGATTCATCTATAAAGTTTTGTTGAAAGCTTGCAATAAAATCACTCAATTATGTTCACCTATTTTCTTACGATAATAACCTGTGTAGCAGTTGTATATGGATCAGAGAAGTCGATATTCTTTAAACGATCTTCTGTAACAGTCATACCTGCAACACCCATATCAGCTTTACCGGACTGTACAGCGTTGATGATAGAATCGAATTCCATATCTTCAATCTTCAGTTCATATCCAAGCTTATCGCAAAGTGCCTGTGCCATATCAGCGTCGATACCAACGATTTCGTTTCCTTCGTAGTATTCGTATGGCTCGAAAGCAGCGTTTGTTGCCATTGTCAGAGTACCGTTGGAGCGGTCTACATTTTCAGGAGATTCATAAGGACATGTGCCCTTTGTATCATCACCGATGTAGTTAGCTGTGATCTGATCTAAAGTACCGTCTTCCTTTAACTCAGCAAGTGCGCCGTTGATCTTTTCTGTTAAGTCTTTGTTATCCTTGGAAATACAGATCGCATATTCCTCTACTGCGAATTCTTCATCTAAGATCTTCAGATCGTCATTCTTCTCAACAAATGCCTTAGCAGGCTGCTCGTCGATGATAACGCAGTCGATCTTGCCCTGCTTTAATGCCTGAACAGCATCGTTTCCTTTGTTGTAACGTTCGATCTTGGAAGCAGGTGTGTCGGCATCTGCAGGCTCTTCATAATCAGATGCATAAATATCACCCGTTGTACCGAGCTGTACACCGATCGTCTTGCCCGGAAGATCATCTACAGAATTGACTGTATTCTCCGGAACTTTGTTGCCGCAGCCTGCAAGCAGTGTCATGCCGGCTACTAATGAAAGTGCTACAAATTTCTTTAAATTTCTCATTTTTACTCCTCCTGCATTTCTGCAAATTGCATATTATTCGCGGTAAGTCGTATCTCATACATAGGATGAGTCAGCCTGAAAACTGACCAATATTAAAAATGTAGTATGCTTACCATCAAATTTCAACTTAGTATAGCAGAATGTTAAAATGAATACAATATACAGTTTGAAAAAAGAATGCTGTCACAAGATGAATATATTTGACAATTTATGTGGAAATCTGACGGAAAATAGAGTACAATTTTAAATAATAAGTGCATAAAATGCATGACAAGTGATAATGGAGGCAGCTAGGCTATGAAATTGTTAGAAGAGAGAATCAAGAAGGATGGAATTGTGAAGCCGGGAAATGTGTTGAAGGTAGATAATTTCCTGAATCATCAGATGGATATTGCATTGTTTAATGAGATGGGCAAGGAGTTTAAAAGACTGTTTGCAGACTGCAAGGTCAATAAGATTCTGACAATCGAAGCGTCCGGTATCGGGATTGCCTGTATCGTGGCACAGTATTTTGATGTGCCGGTTGTTTTTGCCAAGAAGGCACAGAGCATCAATATTGACGGAGATGTTTATTCTACAAAGATCCAGTCATTTACCCATCAGAGAGTATACGATGTGATCGTATCGAAGAAATATCTGAACCCGGAAGATCATATATTGATCATAGATGATTTCCTTGCAAACGGATGTGCCTTAGAAGGTCTGATCGATCTTGTACGGAGTGCAGGCGCAACAGTAGAAGGTATCGGAATTGCCATTGAGAAGGGCTTCCAGCAGGGCGGAAAGCTGATCAGGGACAGAGGGATCCGTCTGGAATCACTTGCGATCGTAGACAGCATGGAAGGCGGAGAACTGGTATTCCGTGAGCAGTAAGTGAAAACTGCCTGTTTGAAAGAACAAGCTTTATGGCTAAGGGCAGGATAGCTGTGTAAAGACGGAAAAGCAGAAGGAGAAGGATATGATTTATAAATGTAGAAATTGCGGTGCAAACGCAGTTTATTCCCCGGAAAAGGGTACGATGTACTGTCCTTATTGCGACAGCCAGGACAGCGAAGAACTTGCACCGGGAGGTGGAATGGCTGTCTGCATGAACTGCGGCGGTGAGCTGAAGCCGGGAGATTATATGTCCGCGGTCAAATGTGAGCATTGCGGAACTTATGTGATTTTTGAAGAACGGACGGAAGGCTGCTATAAGCCGCATGTGATCCTTCCATTTAAGCTCGGGAAAAAGGAAGTGCAGGAGAAGATCCGGGCACGCTATGCGAAATCTGCATTTATTCCGGCGGATTTTCTGTCTGATGCAAAGCTGTCAGAGATTGAAGGTATGTATATCCCGTTTTTTCTGTATGATTTCAACTGCCATTATGATATCAGGGCAACAGGAAGCAAGATACGGACATGGAGAAGCGGAAACTATGAATACACGGAGACGTCTCTGTATCAGGTGGAGCGTGATGCAACGATCGATTTCGAAAAACTGCCGGTAGATGCATCTATTGCAATGCCGGATGAAGCCATGGATCTGATCGAGCCGTATGACTATAAGGCTCTGGAAGATTTCCAGACAAAATACATGTCCGGATTCTTTGCAGAAAAATATAATATGGATGCCACGGAGCTTGGTCCGCGTGCAAAGGATAAGGCGAAGGCTGATGCAAAGGCCATTATGAATAAGACGATCACCGGATACAGTACGATCACAAACCGGACGGATAATGTCACGATGGATGAGAAAAAGGCGGATTATGCCCTGCTTCCGGTCTGGTGTTATTCCTATCAGTATAAAGGGAAGGACTACCTGTTCAAAATGAATGGGCAGACAGGCAAGATCGTCGGCAAACCGCCCGTCTCCTGGGCAAGGGTCTGGGGCTACGGGGCAACGGTATTTGGCTGTACATCTGCAATCCTTGCAATGATCATGCTGCTGGCGGAGGTATTATAATATGAAAGAATATTTTGCGAGATTTAAATATTTATATATCACGCTGGTGGTCATACTGGTGGTAACGATTGCTGCAACCGCTGTATATATGACAAAGCAGAAGGCTGCTGCGGCAAATAAAGGTAAGCGGATGAATACCGAATGCCTGACAGACGAAAGAGTATTTGATTATGCGGATGTGCTGACGGATGCACAGGAGGACGATCTGCGGGAACTGATCGCAGAGAAGGAAAAAGAAGTATCTCTTGATATTGTGCTGGTAACATTAAATGAAGATGTGGGCAGCAGTGATGATGCGCTGATGGAATATGCGGATCAGTTTTATGAGGATAACAAATTCGGTTATGATAAACCGATCGGTGACGGTGTTATCTATGTAGATAATTATTATGACAGATATGTATGGTTTGGTACGACCGGAATCGCGGAAAATGCCTATACGACATCTGCAATCAACAATCTGCTGGATGCAGTCTGTGACCTGACGGATGCAAATCCGTATGAGGCATATAAGACGTATGTTATGCAGGTAGCAGGCTATATGGCTGAGCGGGAAGCGGAGGATTCGATAGGCATTATGGTAGATCCGTTCAGTATCATGATTATTGCATTGATCGTAGCCGTTTCCTATGTGCTCGTGAATCTGAAAAAGCAGGAAGGCAAAAGAACAACAACAGCTTCTACCTATGTGGAACGGACTCCGGTCATGAACAATCAGGTGGATCAGTTTATGACTAAATCTGTCACGAAGCGAAAGATCGAGACATCAAGCAGCAGCGGTGGCGGCGGTCATTCCGGTGGCGGCGGTGGTCATCATGTGTCAAGCGGCGGACATTCCCATGGCGGTGGCGGAAGACACCGTTAGGCAGGAGAGCAGGTCTTTGACTGGATTCTTTGGTCTTGTGAGGGGCTGACAATTTTACAGAGAAAGAGCTATATTAAGCGCCTCAGAAATCGTAAAGCTGAGGCGCTTTATTGTTTCATCAATATCTTTGCTTGTCACATACATATTGTAAAGGTCATGGAACGTTTTCTGGACGACCGGATTATCCTGCTCTAACAAAAGCATATCAGATTCAATGCTTTCCAGTGCACTGATCACAATGGTGGCTGCATCCACGACTGTGGGCACGCCAATGGCAATGACAGGGATTCCGATGGTTTCCTCGGTCAGGCCGTTCCGGTGGTTTCCGACGCCGGAGCCGGGCTGGATACCTGTGTCGGTCAGCTGGATCGTGGAATTCAGTCTTTTTGTGGAGCGGGCAGCAAGAGCATCGATCACGATCATGACATCAGGTTCGGTCTGTTTTACGACTCCCCGGATGATCTCGGCGGTTTCCATTCCATTCTTTGCCATAACGCCGGGCGCAAGTGCGCTGATCTCATGCATTTTTTCTTTATTATAAGCGGCTTTGCCATATTCCCGGATAATATGTCTGGTGATGCAGAGATGGTCAACAACCGCAGGTCCAAGCGCATCGGCGGTCACATCGCGGTTACCGAGACCGATCACGAGGACAGACTGCTCCTTTTGCAGACCAGGAATCAGCTTTTTGAGCTGTCTGGCAAGCTCTGCGGAAATTTCACGGTGACAGCCTTCATCGTTTTGCACCATGCGGGGTGCTTCTATGGTAATATAAGTGCCCATAGGCTTACCAATCGCCTTGGCGCCGTTTCTGGTAGTCACATTTACTTCTGTGATGTGCGTATGGCTTTTTTTTCGGTCATATTCCGATACCGTTACCCCGTGAAGAGATTTGCAGCTATCCGTATTCCGGATACTTTCATGCGCCTCCAGCGCGAGGTCGGTTCTGATTTCTGAAGAGATCATAAGGGCTCCTTTTTTGATGCCTGCGAATTGCTCCGGTTTAGACCTTTTGTCCCTGGCATCATTATATTGTAGTTAGTATTGCACAAAGTGGGGAGAATCATACGGGAATAAAAGTAATTGCCAATGGTCGGCCGTGATGATATAGTAATGTCAAAGCATATTTTCTTTTCGGAGACTATCTGTCTCCATGAACCATATCTTTATGATGTTGTGTGTTATGCAGCATATCTGTTCATCTTTTAGAAAATCCATGCTTGTAACTAAATAAGAGCAGGGATTTGACTAAGAGATGGAATACATCTTCATAGTTCTTTGTTTGTTCCTGCTATATAAAGAAAGGAGCAGCTTATGGACAATGCTGGCAAAAACATGTATGAGAAACTGACGATCCGGGACAAATTTATGTTCGGAAAAGTAACAAAGAACCCGGTAATCGCACAGAAAATGGCAGATTTATTGACTCCGGTAGAGATGGGAGAGGTCAAAGGAGTAGAACGGGAGAAATTCTTACAGCACAGAAGTTCATCAAAATATGTGAAACTGGATATGTATCTGGAAGATGAGAATGGACGTGTTGTAGATACTGAAATGCAGAATAAATCCCAGAATAGAGTGGTGCAAGAGGAATTACCACTCCGTGTCAGATACTATCAAGGGATGATCGATCAGGAAATACTGTCTAGTGGAACAGATTATATATTTCTGAAAGAGACATACATCATATTTATATGTACCTATGATCCGTTTGGGAAAGGAAAGTATGTGTATCATTTTCATATGGCATGTGATGAAGATGAGGAAATACAGCTTCAGGACAAAATGAACTGGATCTTTTACAATACAACAGCGGATCTCTCAGAAGCACCGGAAGGAATCAGAGAATTTTTAAATTATGTTGAAAATGAAACTGTAGACGATGACTTTACAAAATTATTAGATAAAGAAGTAAAAAATGCAAGACTGAATGAGGATTGGAGGGCGGAGTATTTGAAAACTTATGTGAATGATATGGATATGAGGCGTGAAGGATATATTGAGGGCGAGAAGCGCGGCAGAGCAGAGGGCGAGAAAGTTACACAAAAGAAATTGGTGCAAAAACTAATGGAATCCCAGAAGATTACCGAGATAGAGGCAAGAAAAATGCTGGGAATTTAATTGAGAAATTTCATGGAAACACTTGACAAATGGAAGCACTTACCTTATTATAATATGCGTGTGTTTACATTAGACTGTCCGTGTCCGGCGTAATGTGACACGTTACAAACAATAATTGAACATTACATGGGAGGTGTAGATCTTGGCTAACATCAAATCTGCAAAGAAAAGAGTATTAGTTACAGCAACTAAGACAGAAAGAAACAAAGCAATTAAGTCCGGTGTTAAGACTGCAGTAAAGAAAGTTTACGCAGCAATCGATGCAAACGACAAGGAAGCAGCTAAGGCAGCATTAAATGATGCTACAGTAACAATTGATAAAGCTACTTCTAAGGGTGTTTATCATAAAAACACAGCATCCAGAAAAGTTTCCCGTTTAGCTAAAGCGGTTAACAAGATGGCTTAATCGAACATAAATCAAAATGGTAAGGCATTCGGATCCCGTCAGTCCGGATGCCTTCCTTTTTGCATAACACCCAGACTGCCTTCATAGGATGTAAAAGAAGTCTTGGGATGGTGACGGATGAATCGTAAAATGCGCATGATCGGAAAAAGAACAGGGAGGCTTCTGGTAGTGATGACCGGATGTCTCTTTTTTTTATATATCGGAGCTTGGGGGCTGCCTGTTTCCATACAGCTGCACTGCCTGATGCTGTCTTACAGCATGCAGACAGAAGATGAGGAAAAAGGCATATATAAGGGGATAACAGGCTGTATGCCCTTATATGCTTATGCGAAGGAGCAGGTGGAAGCAGATGGGCAGGATCTTGCCACAACTTATATTTTGCTGGAAGGAAGAGACGAGTCGCATGAGGTTCTGGAAGCAGAGGATAAATTGGAAGAAACGTCAGATGAAGAAACAGATGAAAACGGAAGTCATAACTATGGCAATGGTCAGATGGATTATGAAAGTGATCAGCTGGTATCAAATGAAGCAGCAGAGGATGGAACAGAGAAAAAAACACAAGGGATACAGACAGAGCAGACGGATTTTTCCGATGATGGAAAAGCAGTAAATAACATGGAAAATACAAAGAGCGAGCAGGATGAAAGTTCTGACACAGAAGGAGACCGAGAAAACGTAGATATAGACGCCATGACAAGTGAAAATCAAAAGGCGGTTATGGATCAGCTCGTGGCAGCACACACCGGAAAGCAGACACTGGATCTGTCGCCTTATCAGGATTTTGATACACTGCTGCAGACCTTTTATGTGCTGGATTCCACAACCTATATCGATAATACGGAATTAAATATAGATAAATTATTGAATCAGGATTTAACTATTTCAAAAGGCGGAGATGAGCCGCAGATTCTGATCTATCATACACATGCACAGGAAGGATATGCGGATTCTGTGGAAGGAGATTTGTCTACCACGGTGGTAGGAGCGGGAGACCGGCTTGCGTCCCTTTTAGAAGAGAGAGGGTTTGGTGTACTGCATGACCGGGGAATTTATGATACGGACAGAGATTATGCTTATTCTGTAGCTGCACCGGCGCTTCAGCAGATCCTGACGGAACATCCGTCTATTGAGGTGGTCATTGACCTGCACAGAGACGGTGTGGGAGAGGATACACGCCTGGTGACGGAATATCAGGGCAAAAAAACAGCTCAGTTCATGTTTTTCAATGGACTGAGCCGTACCAGAAAAGCCGGAGAGATTCCGTATCTGGTGAATGAAAACAGGGATGCTAACCTTGCGTTTTCATTTCAGATGCAGCTGAAGTGTCAGCAATACTATCCGGGGCTTGCCCGCCGGATCTATCTGAAAGGGTATCGGTATAACATGCAGTACCGGGCAAGGAGCCTTCTTGTGGAGCTTGGGGCGCAGACAAACACGCTTGAGGAAGTTCACAATGCGATTCCTCTGCTTGCTGATGTGATCGCAAGTGTGCTGGAGGGAGAGTAGTATCTGCCTCAGCTGCCTTTAACAGCATCCGTTTGTTATGACGCCTTTCAAAGAGGATTGTAAACAGGAAGATGATCCAGGCGATCAGTGTACCTACAATACAAACAGTTAATCCGTAAGGACGGAAAGTTAAATGGACTTCATGTGTTCCAGCGGAAGCTTTGATCATACAAAAACCATTTGGTGCCGTTTCTACAAGTGTTTCTTTTTCATCGATAGTTGCGCTCCATCCGCGTTCATAAGGAATGTTCAGATAAATGAAACCATCTTCCGGCAACGTGATTGTTCCCTGAAGAGAGGTATTATCAATTTCTGTTGCCTGTAAGCTATACGCAGAGGCATTTTGATAAAATGTAGAAAACATATTTTCACTGAATCGTGAAATGATTCCGAAGCCGTTTGCATCACTGCATGGGAAGTCAAAATCATATTGTGTTCCGGCATTCAGACGACCTAAATAATAATAATTGGTTGATCTGAAGTAATAAGTTCCTGACTTGGCCGGTGTGAATGAAAGTTTTTGCCGCATATTGTTGTCATTATCATAGTATACTTTTGTAGAACTGTTTTGACTTTTACCAGAACTATTTATTTTAACAGAATCCGTGAAGATAGGTGATGCATCATAACCTGCTGCAATCTGATTTGCATACTCTTCTGAAAAAGCTGTCTGCATATTTTTTAAATTTTCTATTGTTATTTCAGGAATATAAAATCCAAATCCCAAAGTATCAGTATTTCGTAAAATAAGAATGCCATCCTGAACGGAAATAGGCTCGTAATGATCAAAGTCTATATAATTATCAAATGAATATGTTCCCACAAATATATATCCTGTATTGGTAACGGCATTTGTAAAAGGTGTCGTGTTACATGGATCTTCCAATGAGTTGGTAGAGGTCAAATAGCCAAGTGAAAGCCCGATGGTATGTTGATACTTTGAAAAATATGAATTAAATTGTGTCATTGCGTTTGTACCAACGATCATATTTATATTTGAAAAGGGCATACTTACGTAAGAAACTCTATCCGATAATGGAGATGTACAGAGTTCATTTTTATAATAGGCAGAAGCTGTATCATATTGATTTAATATAAGCCCTGTATCGGTGTCTTCCTGAGAAAATGTGTAGATACAATTCAGGCATAACTCCGTTATTACAATAAAAATGATTAAATGTGTACTGATACGAAACAGTCTCTGATGGTACATGCGTAAAATAAGTATACTTGCATAAAGGACAATAAAAGCGATTGCAACTATTCCGGTCGCCGATGTAAATGTGATATTGGAAAAGCAAATGGTAACCAAAATAAGCAAAACTGATGCAATAACAGAGACATAAATTTCGCGCTTTTTAAAAGAATGAAAATTTAAAATAACATCAGCTCCAAGATCCAATATCATGAAAATCATAAGAAAAGAATATCGATTTGGTACTTTTGACTGATAGTGAAGTCCATTCCAAAAATAACTGAAAAAATTACTGTTACTGCTGAAGAAGATAAAAGCGATAAATAGGAGTTTCAGTATTTTCTTTTTCGTATTTTTTAAAAATAAAGCGAAAAAGAAAAGTACGATACATATAACTCCGCAATACAAGTTAATTGCACCATTTTGATCCGTGATTACAACAGCTTGTGAAAATGGAAACAGTTGTTTTAGGCTATTCCAATAACTTTGATAAAAGGTAAAAGTTGGGAATACCGAATCAGATGACTCATATGCAGTATTTTGAAAAGTCAAATATGTTGGCAATATCATCAGTATGGAAATGCCTGCACTCAATAAAGAAGAATATGTAAAAAGAATTCCCTTTTTGATAAAATCTTTCCAGTTTGTAAAATGGTATGTAAAAAATACAAAGATTAAATAAATGCAGATAAAAAATGCGATAAATATATTAAAATAAATGGATAGGGCTAAAAGGATAATATAGGATACCTTTTTGCCTTCATACATCAGTCGATCCATAGCCAAAATAATGAGAGGGAATAACAAATAAACAGGATTCCACAAAATATTATTTCGGAAATTAATGATATACGCGCAGAGGCAATATGCGGTTGACAGTATCAGTATACGTGCATCCGTTGACCAGAAAGATAAGCTGTTTTGCCGGTGGGTCATATAATAATAAAAAGTGTATCCGCTGAATGAGATACAAATAATAGTAAACATTGTAAAAAATGAAATAATGGAGTCCCGGCTGATAAAACGCAGAAAATAAAATAAAAAGGCACATGGAGAGGTATAAAAAAAGTTGGTACCGCCTCCGGAAATCCAGGAAAGCAGAAAACTATTGTGTTTTACCTGATTTTGCGTCTGGAACATGGTAGGGAGAGATAAAGAAAGACCATCTCCCTTAAAAAAATTGTTAGGACCAAACGGTGCATAACCGTTTAAGAAACAGCAAACAACTAATGTGAGAAAAGGAACAAAAAAGGATGCAAGAGAAACACGATGACACCATAACCAATTTGATGCCTTTTCCAGATATGCAGTGTTATAAAGGTATTGTTTGATCCAAGATAAGGTTGTTTCTGGGTTATTTATTCTGGATGTAAAAAGTAAACAGATGACAATTAGGGAGATAAATAGCCCTATATTGAAAGGAACATAATTAAGTTTGACTGTGATATAATGTGTGCCAGATGGCACCTGTAAAGCTACAGTGTTATTCGGTTCCTGGGTATATGGTGTATTCTGCTCGTCGATGTGAATGCTTAAAAAGGCAGAATAGGGCATATTGAGGACAAGTTGCCTGCTTTCTGATGTATCTGTCAGAACAGCAAATGAAAAATCATCATATTTTTTTATAGAAACAGAAGAGGTATTAAGAACTTTTTCAATAGTTGTGATAACATTCGGATTTAAATAAGCACCATAGATCCATTCGTTTCTCCAGGCATTCGTAATGGTTTTAAAAACGTATTTGTACATGAGAGACTGATCTTTTTGAACTTTTCCAATACAAGTAAGCCCGCCTGCCTGTAAGTATAAATAGCCATCTTGATCAGGAGTAATTGTTAAAGGAAAAATATTCTGGTTGTTTTTAGCTTTTGCGGTGTCAGGCAGAACACGAAGTGTCAGTATATTATTTGAAGACAGATTTGCCTCTATATCAGATATGTTCTGATAGGTGATCTGCAGATTAGCGGTTGTAAATAGATCTTCTTTTGCCCCAAGACTGTGGGCAATTTCATTTTGCTCTTGAAATACTGTTGCATATACGCTGTCTGTATCTGAAAAATCCGGAGAAAGAAAATAAGCAACCGGAAGAGTAACATTATTATCCATCTGAATAGTGAATGCAGATGGATGGTATGACTGTGGTTCCTGTTCAAGGGAAATGACAGACTCTTTTACAGGCTGTGTATCAACTGTAAGATAATTAAAGTTTTGATGCACATTGATGATTAATTCCAGCATAAAGGCAATAAGGAGAATGGAGCGGAATACTGCCCGGTTTATAGAGCCGAATATGTAAAATAAAACAAGAAAAGAATAGACTACAAACATGATCAATGTAAAACTGATAGAAACAGAGCTGCTGTAATAGGTAGATTTTAAAGAGGCGATTATCATAATTGCCAAAGGAAGTAACAGGGCAAGTATATTTTTATATGCAGCATTGCTTCGAAAGTGATAGAAAGCATCAGAACTGATCGCTAATATAAAAAATGGGAGAATGAAGCTGTAGCAGTTAAATGAACTGGTTGGTGAGGAAAAAAGATGGAATACGTACTGAAAAGACACAATGTTTGAAATCAGACATAAAAAGAAGACAAAAATAATATTTCTTATACGGTCAGAGAGACGGCATTTTTTGTCCGTAATATATACGACAAAAAGGATAACCGCAAAAAGACCACAGTATATATTGTTCCCACAGTATGGGGTAGAAGCATAAGACCCAAAGTTTTTGGGCATAAAACTGCCATAAAAACTGAGCCAGTCTGTGACAAAGGAGAAGTCAGGGGCAGAGCTGGTTTTGATCTGTGTCTGATAAAGAGAATAAAATCCCGGAATAACCGTAATAGCACTTGTTAAAGATGCGAAGATCCCTGTAAATAAATATTTGATGCATTTCGTAACAGAATTTGTAAAATCACCTTTTTTTCTTGTCAGTACATAGAAAAACAGCAGCACAAAAATAATAGCTGCCATATAGAAGTTGCAAAAGAAGCAAAATGCCAGTAAACCATAGAAATATTTATAAGTATCTTTGTAAAGTAAGTGCTCTAAGGCTAAAAAGAGGAGCGGAAACAGCACCACACAGTCCAAATACATGAAATCATTGTACTGTACCAGAAAATATCCGCTGAGTGAAAAAGCAAAGGAAAACAGTAGTACGCTGTAATCATATTTGGAATACCGATATCCCTGCAGACGATGTGTCAGATAGAAGGTCATGGCAAAGCCGGCAAATCCAATCTGCAGTACTGTAACAACGGCAAGCAGGATAATGGCTGTTTTCTGTGAAAAGAAACAGAGCAGAAGATGAAGTGGACTGGTTAAATAGAATACGATCGTAGAAAAGTATTCTTTACCAAGAACACCGCCTTCCATAAAAAAGGAAAAATTGCCGGAATGCAGTTGCTCCACAAAGGCAGCAAAATGCGGCAGATTATAAACGGAGCCATCTAAAATAAACAGATTTTTATCGCCGAATGGTGCAAATCCGTTGATTGCCATCAATGTAAATAACACAATAACAGGAAACAAAAAAGATATAAGATAGAGCAGGTTATTTCCTAAAAATGCAAGAGTCTTTGATGAACCGGTGTAATAAGGTTTAAATACGGGAGCAGGTTCCGGTGCTCTGTTCTTTTTTGAGTTGTCCGGTAGAATGTTGATCTTCATAATTTTCCTCCATGATCTATCTGATAGAAGACACAAAAATATGAATACAATTATACCATTCTTTCTTGAAGAAAACCACAGTTTTATGCTATACTTGCAGGCGTGGATGTAAGCAAATGAAACATTGAAACACGGAGGAACTACATGACACATATAGATCAGAGTAAAATCAGGAATTTTTGCATTGTTGCCCACATCGATCACGGCAAATCAACACTGGCAGACCGCATCATTGAGCGGACAGGGCTTTTGACAGAACGTGAAATGCAGGCACAGGTGCTGGACAATATGGATCTGGAGCGTGAAAGAGGTATTACGATCAAGGCGCAGACGGTCCGTATTATTTATAAAGCAAAGGACGGAGAAGAATATATCTTCAATCTGATCGATACACCCGGTCATGTGGATTTTAATTATGAGGTAAGCCGTGCGCTGGCGGCCTGTGACGGGGCGATCCTTGTCGTGGATGCTGCGCAGGGAATCGAAGCACAGACGCTTGCCAATGTATATCTGGCACTGGATCATGATCTGGACGTTTTCCCGGTCATCAACAAGATAGATCTGCCGAGTGCGGATCCGGATCGTGTAAAGGAAGAAATCGAGGATGTGATCGGGATCGAAGCCATGGATGCGCCTCTTATTTCGGCTAAAAACGGAATCGGGATCGATGATGTGCTGGAGCAGATCGTCAAAAAGATCCCTGCACCGACGGGAGATCCGGACAAGCCTCTGCAGGCACTTATTTTTGATTCTCTGTATGATTCTTATAAAGGCGTTATCATTTTCTGCCGGATCCGGGAAGGAAAGGTAAGAAAAGGTACAACGATCAGAATGATGGCGACGGGTGCACAGGCAGATGTTGTGGAAGTCGGTTATTTCGGCCCCGGTCAGTTTATTCCGTGTGATGAGCTGTCCGCAGGCATGGTAGGTTACATCACAGCCTCTATTAAAAATGTCAGGGATACACGCGTGGGTGACACGGTCACAGATGCTTCAAACCCATGCAGCGAGCCACTTCCGGGCTATAAGAAGGTAAATTCCATGGTATACTGCGGACTATATCCTGCAGACGGTGCCAAATATCCGGAGCTTCGGGATGCGCTGGAAAAGCTGCAGCTGAACGATGCTTCCCTGAATTATGAGCCGGAAACATCGATCGCACTTGGATTTGGATTCCGCTGTGGTTTCCTGGGGCTTCTGCATCTGGAGATCATTCAGGAACGATTGGAGAGAGAATACAATCTGGATCTGGTCACGACAGCACCGGGCGTTGTATATAAGGTATTTAAAACAAACGGAGAAATGATCGAACTGACGAATCCGAGTAATCTGCCGGATCCTTCGGAGATCGAGCACATGGAAGAACCGATCGTCAGTGCAGAGATCATGGTCACGACAGAATTTATTGGATCGATCATGGAGCTTTGTCAGGAAAGACGAGGCGTTTATCTTGGCATGGAATACATTGAAGAGACAAGAGCACTTTTGAAATATGAGCTTCCGCTCAATGAGATCATCTACGATTTCTTTGATGCGCTGAAATCCCGTTCCAGAGGTTATGCATCCTTTGATTATGAGCTCAAGGGCTATGAACCGTCAGAACTTGTGAAGCTGGATATCCTGATCAATAAAGAAGAAGTGGATGCCCTGTCCTTTATCGTGCATAAGGACGGAGCCTATGAGCGTGGTAGAAAAATGTGTGAAAAGCTGAAGGATGAAATTCCACGTCACCTGTTTGAAATTCCGATCCAGGCGGCTGTAGGCGGTAAGGTAATTGCCAGAGAAACTGTTAAGGCGATGCGTAAGGATGTACTTGCGAAATGTTACGGCGGTGATATTTCCCGTAAGAGAAAGCTTCTGGAGAAACAGAAGGAAGGCAAGAAGCGTATGCGTCAGGTCGGTAACGTGGAAATTCCGCAGAAGGCATTTATGAGCGTTCTGAAACTGGACGACAAAAAATAGAAACGAGAACAGCATGCAAAATAAAGAAGAGTTAAGCCTGTATATCCATATCCCTTTTTGCGTACGAAAGTGCGGCTATTGTGATTTCCTCTCTGCTCCGGCAGATGAGAAAGCAAGGGATCGGTATGTACAGGCTCTTCTTATGGAAATAGAGCGTTATCGGGGAACAGAAACAGCGGACAGAAAGATTAAAACACTTTATATCGGCGGTGGCACACCGTCGACATTGTCTGTGAAACAACTGGAATGCATTATGCAGAAAATTAAATGCACATTTAATTTTCACGGTGATATGGAGACGTCCATGGAAATGAATCCGGGAACCGCTTCAAAAGAGAAGTGCAGGGCACTTTATCAGATGGGGATCAACAGACTCAGCATAGGGCTGCAGTCTACAAATGACATGGAACTGAAAACACTCGGACGTATTCACTCCTATGAGGACTTCTTAAACACCTATACATGGTGCAGAGAAGCCGGTTTTCAGAATATCAACGTGGATCTGATGGCAGCACTTCCTTACCAGACTGTGGAGAGTTATACCACAGGACTTCGTAAGATCATCCGCCTTGCACCGGAGCATATTTCGGCTTACAGCCTGATCTTGGAAGAGGGGACTCCTTTTTATCAAAAATATAATAGCGGATGTTATCCATTGCCGGATGAAGAACAGGAACGCCTGATGTACAGGGAAACGGAGCAGATATTGGCACAGGCGGGGTATGAACGGTATGAAATTTCCAATTATGCGAAAAAGGGGTATGCCTGCAGGCATAATCTTGTGTACTGGCAGGGAGGAGATTACCTGGGGCTGGGACTTGGAAGCTCTTCCTATATGGATGATGTACGGTTTCATAATACAACTGATCTCGATACTTATGTAAACCAAGGCGCATATGTTGAGGACCGGGAAGAGCTTTCCGTGCAGGCGAAGATGGAAGAATTCATGTTTCTGGGGCTGCGTGTCATGGCAGGTGTATCCGGGACGGAATTTGAGAAACGCTTCGGGAAAACAATGGAAGATGTCTATGGCGACGTTTTACGAAAACACGAAGAAGAAGGTCTTTTACAGATAGAACGCAAAGAGGATCGTAAAGAAGCAGCTGCCGCAGAACCTGCAAAAGGAAAAACAAATATTGAAAAAGTTATGTTAACCACAAATGGGGTTGATGTCAGCAATTATGTATTTGCAGATTTTCTGCTATAATCCTTGCGCTGTCTGTGTTTTCTATGTATAATAAAAATTGGTCGTTACTTTAACCAAACCCTATGCATACAATGGTATAAAACGTATTTGGGAGGCTTCCCTTGCAGACCTTTCAAAAACCACTTTCTGACGAGGAAGAAGCGTATTATCTGCAGATGCTTAAGGGGAACGATGTCAAACAGAGTGAGGAAGCCAGACAGATACTGATAGAAAGAAATCTGCGGCTGGTTGCCCATATTGTAAAAAAATACCAGAATGTGGAAGAGGACGCAGAGGATCTGATCTCCATAGGGACGATAGGACTCATTAAGGCGATCCGGACATTCGATGGAGGAAAAGGAAGCCGTCTGGCGACTTATGCAGCCAGATGTATTGATAACGAACTGTTGATGATGCTCCGTATGCGGAAGAAAACCGCAAGGGATGTATCCCTGTATGAACCGATCGGAACCGATAAAGAGGGAAATGAGATCAGCCTTTTGGATGTGACATTATCCAAACAGGAAGATTTTGCAGAGATGATCAGCCGGCGGGAGGATATCAGCAAGGTCAGAAGGCTGGTGTCTACAGTTTTATCTGACAGGGAAAAAGAGATCATCACGATGCGTTACGGGCTCTCGGATGAACAGGAGCTGACGCAGAGGGAAATCGGGGAAAAACTGGGTATATCCAGAAGCTATGTGTCACGTATTGAAAAGAAGGCATTACTGACATTGAAAAAGGCTTTTGAAGATATGTAATGTATAATTCCGGTTTATACCGGAAAGAAAAGAGAGGTACATTTATTATGGAAAGTTTAGAGGAAATACTGCACGTTGCCTATGAGGCGGGGGCGTCCGATATCCATCTGACGGTTGGCATTCCACCGACAATGCGTCTGAATGGTCATTTGGTAAAGATGGATTATCCAATCCTCAGACCGGAGGATACATTGGAGCTTTGTCTGGATGTATTAAACCCGGTGCAGCGTGAAAAATTCGAGGAACGCGGGGAATACGACCTTTCAATTGCATTTGCCGGAATTGGCCGTTATCGTGTCAACGTATTCAAGCAGCGTGGTGCGATCGCGCTTGCACTCCGTACTATCACGGATGAAATCCCGGATCCTGAAAAGCTGGGAGTTCCGAAATCAATCGTAGATCTGTATCTGAGAAAGCGTGGACTTGTCCTTGTAACAGGACCTACCGGTAGTGGTAAGTCAACGACACTGGCATCCATCATCAATAAAGTAAATGAAAACAGAGATGCTCATATCATTACACTGGAAGAGCCGATCGAGTATGCGCATCATCATAAGATGTCCATGGTAAACCAGCGTGAGATCGGGCAGGATACATTAAGCTTTGAAGCCGGTCTTCGAGCAGCACTTCGTGAAGATCCGGATGTTATTCTCGTCGGAGAAATGCGTGACTTTGAAACAATCAGTATCGCCATCACCGCTGCTGAAACAGGACATCTGGTATTCTCCACACTGCATACAGTCGATGCGGCAAGTACTGTCGACCGTATCATCGACGTATTCCCGGAGCATCAGCAGCAGCAGATCCGTGTACAGCTTTCCAACGTTATTGAGGCGATCATTTCCCAGACATTGATCCCTAACGTTGCAGGAGACGGACGATGCGCGGCTTTCGAGGTTATGCATGCTACATACGCTGTCCGAAACCTGATCCGTGAAGGTAAGTCACATCAGCTTGATTCCATTATCCAGACTGGTAAGAAGGAAGGCATGATGACACTGGATGATTCCCTTCTTGCTTTATATATGCAGAGAAAGATCTCCAAGGAAAACTGTATCCAGTTCTCACGTGATCCGGAAAAAATGAAGACAAAAGTATTCTAAATCTTATAAAATCTAAAATCTGTGGCCGGGCAGGATTGCCTGCCCGGTCATCTGAAACATATCATTCATGATTTCAAAACAATCAATGAAATAAATCCCTCATAAAAGCAATAACAATTTATTTATCATGTCAAAAAATCAAAAAGGAGACACATCTATGTACAAATCTATTCTGTCAGGGGCTTTTCATGGCATGGAGAGCTTTCTGGTACAGGTTGAGGCTGACATTTCCGACGGGCTTCCGTGTATGGATATGATCGGCTATCTTTCAAGTGAAGTAAAAGAAACAAGGGAACGCGTACGCGTTGGTATCAAAAACAGCGGTTATCAGCTGCCTGTAAAGCGGATCACCATTAATCTGTCGCCTGCGGATGTCAGAAAAGGCGGCAGTGCATTTGACCTGCCTGTAGCACTTGCCTTGCTTGCAGCAAGCGGACAGATGGACGAGGCTGCTAAAATGGCGGATGCGGCAAGAGAAAACGAAGAGGCAAGGGGTACGGGAGAATATCTTGTGCTGGGCGAGATGGGGCTGGATGGCACGATCAAGCCGGTAAAGGGTGTATTTCCGATTTTGATGCATGCACTGGATATGGGAATCGGCAAGTGTATTGTTCCGATCGAAAACAGGGAGGAAGCAGAAGCGGTAGACGGTATGCAGGTCCGGGCTGTCAGCTCGCTTGCAGAAGCGGTATCTGTATGGACAGGAAGGCAGAATGCCGGTGGATCATCAGATGACCGGAATGCAGAAGAAGAAAAAACAGAAAATGATAAAACTGTTGGAAGCCTTGTGATAAATCGGGAAAATAAAAAGGACTTTGCGGATGTATGCGGACAGGAAATGGCGAAGCGTGCTGCAGAGATCGCTGCTGCAGGATTTCATAACCTGCTGCTGGTCGGACCGCCGGGCAGCGGGAAATCTATGATCGCAGAGCGGATTCCTACCATTATGCCTCTGATGAGCAGGGAGGAAAGCATTGCTGTTACAAAAATTTGCAGTATGGCAGGAAAACTGCAAAAAGGAGAAGGGATGGTATGGCAGAGACCTTTCCTGCAGCCGCATCATACGATCACTGCACAGGCTCTGGTAGGAGGCGGAAATACGCCGATGCCAGGAATTGTGACGCTGGCACATCGAGGTGTGCTGTTTTTAGATGAACTGCCGGAATTTGGCAGAGAAAAGCTGGATCTTTTAAGACAGCCAGTTGAGGATAAGAAAGTGCAGATCATCAGGGCAAGATATGCCTGTACGTATCCTTCGGACTTTTTACTTGCTGGTGCGATGAACCCGTGCCCATGCGGCTATTACCCGGATCTTCACAAGTGTAATTGTACGGATCAGGAAAGAGAAAGATATCAAAAGCGTGTCTCGGGAGCACTTTTAAACAGACTGGATATCTGTGCTGAAGTGGGACGGATTGAGTGGGGACAGTTACAGAAACAGGGAAATGAATCAAGTGCAGTGATTTCGAAACGTGTACAAAAGGCGATCAACAGACAGAAGATAAGATATGGGATGGACAATAAATTTAATGCAGATTTATCCAATGAAGAAACGATACTGTACTGCGGAATGAATGCAGGCGCAGAGCGGATTCTGGAGAGAACCTACACAAAATACCAGCTAAATCCAAGAAGCCTGTTCCGTATCCGCAGACTGGCAAGAACGATCGCCGATCTGGCAGAGTCGGATGAGATAAAAGAGGCACATGTCAGTGAGGCGATAGCGCTGAATAAGGGGTTGTGGCATGCGTAAAGGAGACAGAACTGAAGAAGCTGTGGCGGGATGTCTATCAAAATGGGCAGGAAAAATGCTGTATTTATGCGGCTTTTGGCGTTTTGCAAACGCCTATTTAGCAAAACATAGGAAGGTGAAAATTATGATAGATAATAGAAATATTAGTATTGTACAGGATTCAGACGGAAAATATATTGTAATAATCAATGATAGAAAATTACGAGGAGATTCTAAGGATGACTGGAAAATAGTAGAAGAATATTTAAAAGGTTTTATTTGGGATCATTATGAGATTATTGATACGGCAGAAGCAGTGTATATTGGGACAGAGTTTCCTTCGGAATATTCCGGTTCAAAAAGTAGATTGGCATTAAAAGGTGCCAGAAGAAAGGCAAAAGCATTGGCTGCACAAGGAATCCCGGAAATGATTCGGTTCGCGGAAAATCCAAGATGGGAAGAAAATCGTGAGAATAAACATAGGAAAGATGCCAAGTATGGCTGGTATAGGTATGATGTAAGATTTGGTATACCGGTATATGCGGAAAGAACAAAATATATAGAAAGATATAATGTATTTAAGGCTATATTATTAGTTAAGCATGCAGAGGATGATAAAAAATATTTACATGATCTTATTACAATAAAAAAAGAAACGAGCAGCCCGCCTGAGTACATTAACAGTACTGTACGGTAAAAACCCATTTCTATTTTCAATTATATAATAAAAAGATAATATGTCAAGAGAAAAGTGTAAAAGATACCCTTATCGCTTATAGGAGACCTTACATGACAACAAAAAACATAGACGAACAAAAGAAATATGAATACTGGCTGTACCAGACAAATCCGCTGCGGCGAAGCCGCATGATCCGGATGACGGAGAGGGGGATCAGCCCAAAAGATCTTTATGAGATGAAAGAGGAAGAACTGAAGAAGCTGTGGCGGTCTATTTGCCAAAATGGGCAGGAAAGTGTGACGGAAAGAGATATCGCCCTTATTTTAGAAAGCCGCAGGACATTTGACCTGCAGGGAGAATATGCAAAACTGCAGGAAAAAGGAATCACATTTGTATCCATATTGCATGAGGACTACGCATATAAGCTGCGTAATATCCCGGATCCGCCATTCGCCTATTTCAAAAGGACAGATAATACAAAGAACAGACCGGATCGACCGACGATCGCCATCATCGGAGCCAGAAACTGCAGCGGATACGGAAAAGAAATCGCAAAAAGACTGGGAATGTGCTGTGCAGATCTGGGGATGACGGTTGTCAGCGGACTGGCAGCAGGAATTGACAGTATAGCGCAGGAAGCTGCCAATCAGGCGGGCGGTTTTGTACAGGCGGTGCTGGGAAGCGGTGTAGATATCTGTTATCCGGTGCAGAACAGGAGCCTGTACGATGCAGTACTGAAAAACGGTGAGATTCTCAGCGAATATCTGCCGGGGACAGCGCCTATGGCATGCAATTTTCCACCACGGAACCGGATCATCAGTGGCCTAAGTGATGCCTTGATCGTGGTAGAGGCAAGGCAGAAAAGCGGGACAAGCATTACAGTCAATATGGCACTTGAGCAGGGAAAGGATGTGTATGCCATTCCGGGGCGGATCACGGATCCGATGAGCCTTGGCTGCAATCAGATGATCAGCCAGGGAGCAGGCATTATCACAGATATAGAGGAAGGTCTGCTGGAAATCAGGCAGATGATACTGGAAAGAAAAGTACAGACGGGCTATAGTGCCGGCTCATGTACCGGGAATCAGAATGGAATACCTCAGTATGCTGATGAAATGCATAAACACGCGGATAAAAGCAATATATCACAAGATGGAACGGGTTTACATAACATGAACGAAAGAAAGAATCCGTATGCGAAGGATGACCTGAAAGGTCGTCTGTATGCCTGCATGGACTATATGCCAAAAACGATGCAGCAGCTTTATGAAGAGATTGGAAATGCCAATATTGCGGAGGTCATGACTGCCCTTTTGCAGATGGAACTGGATGGAGCGGTTGTGGAAAAGGGAGGGGCGTATTCTTTATGAATTCGTTTTTTTATTTGATGAGTTGGGCATAATTCACAAAAAAATACGTTCATTTTGCAACTTTACAGCATTGAATTATGGCAATGGAAAAATTATAATAAAAAAGACTATATGATGCGCTGACTGTGTCTGTAATGATGGGAACATGTTGGGGCAGACAACATCCGGTCATGCATCTTTCATATATGTCATGATAAAGAGCGAAACAAATAAGAAAGGGGATACATGAATGGTATTTAACAAATTACCGAAAGAGATGAGAAGAACACTTGCGCTCGCGCTGGCTGCCTCTATGGTGGCTACAGGAACGCAGACGCCGGTTCTTGCAGATCAGGTGCAGGAGGTTTCTGCACAGGAAGTGCAAAATGCGCAGACAGAGGCTGGAGAGGAACAAAATGTCCGGGCTGCAGAGCAGCAGGAAGAAGTACCCGTGGCAGAAGAGCAGACAGGTACTGTCGGACAGGCAGAAGCAGAAGAATCTGTAGAGGAAAATCTGGATGATACAGTATCTGCAAATACAATGGCTAGCATAAATAATAAAACTGCGGATACAGAAGATCTGGATGCAGAGGAAGTTATTGATGAAGAAATTAATGTAGATATGGCAGCGGAAGCGGATAATGCAACCTATGTAGAAATAGCGGTTACTTCCGGTAATGAAGAGAATGGAAAATTAAGTTGTGGTTTCGAATTTAATAAAACTACTATGACAGCCAGACTTGTGAAAATTGTACCGGCTAAAGAAGCAGTCAATAGACCTAAATTTGCTGAAGATGCAGATGAAAAAGATAAACGCGTTACATTAAAACTGGATCAGGTTAATGATGATAATGGAAATGTATATACGGTAACGTCCATTTATAATGATGCAGGTATTTGTGGAACGAATATACCACTGATGGATCTTGTTATCGGTGCAAATGTGGCAACAATAGGGAAGAATGCATTTAGAAATAATCCGGTTAGATCACTTACATTTGAAGCAGGATCAGGCCTTTCTGAAATTGGTGATTATGCATTCAGTACTTTATATTTGGAAGATGATATCGTTATTCCGCAGAAGGTAAAAAGTATAGGGGAAGGTGCTTTTCAGGGAACTGCATGCACAAATGCCAGATTTGCGACAAATACAGTTACAACATCGGTAGGAAAGTCTGCTTTTGCCAATTGTAAAAAACTTGAAACTGTATTATTTGACGATTCATATGCAATGACTGAAATGGGAGAATCCATATTTGAAGGCTGTACAAAATTACAGACTGTATCAGGATTCCCGGTTGGAGTGACAAAGGTTCCGGATAGTTGTTTCAGTGGTGATAGTGAACTTACAAAAGTTGAGTATGCCAATATCGCAGCAGTTACAGAAATTGGAAAATCCGCATTCATGAAGTGCAAAAGGCTCGAGGCAGATGCAGCTTATAATCCAATAGGTGAAAATGTGACAAGTATCGGTGCATCCGCTTTTGCCGAGTGTGGAAGTACTTATAAAAATGCTACGGAAGATTATACCTGTTTTACAGAAATTACAATACCGGCTGGAGTGACAAAGCTGGAAGCAAGTACATTTGCAAATTGTACAACTTTGAAAAAGGTTACGTTTGCAGATGAAAACAGTGTTGTTGAAATAGGTGACAGCTGTTTTGGGGGAGATACAGCACTGACAATTTGCGAACTGCCAGCACAGCTGGAAAAACTTGGAAATGCATCGTTTAGCAAAACTGCACTTACATCAGTACGTATTCCTGCAACACTTAAGATCGCGAACAGTCCGTTCGCTGAATGCCAGAAAATCAAATCAATTCAGTGGGGAACAGAAACGGCAAAAGTCACAAAGGTTGTAGACACTCTTTTTCAGAATCTGAAAAGTGCTATAGAAGTTGATTTCGCTGACCAGATTACGGAAATCGGAGCGTCTGCTTTTGCGTCTAGTTCTATTACAGGAGTAAACGGAACTGGAAAAGTAGAAACAGTGAATGAAAAAGGTTTTATGAACTGTAATGCGCTTGTTGGTGAAGTGAGTATGCCTGCTTTGACACAGATATATGCATATGCATTCTCAGGTGTCGGAGCAACAGATTTTATTATTTCGAATGATGTTACGGTAATAGATGAGGGGGCATTTGCAAAATGCAGTAACTTAAAATCAATGAATATTGCAGCTGGTGTTGCGGATGTAGATCTGGGGAACATGACAAAACTGGGACAAATTGGAAAAAATGCATTTTCAGGTTGTCAGGCGATTGTCAGTCTGCAACTGCCGGGAACAGTAACAAAGATAGAAGAAGGCGCATTTTCAAGACTAACAGCACTTGCTAATGTGAAGTTTAAGAATAATGGAGAAAAGGGGACAACAACAATAGGTACCAGTGCATTCTCCGGTTGTACAAACCTTGTGGATGTGGAGACTGCTTCTAATGTAGGTGTCATTGATAACAAAGCATTTTCAGGTTGTGTAAAACTAATGCGCTTGAAGTTGGCAGATGGTCTGCAGACAATTGGCAATTCAGCATTTGCCGGATGTAAACGTCTGGAAGGTGTGTTACCAGATGGAGCAGAAGAGGAATATGAAATTGTAGAAGAAAAGAGGGTTAAGCTTCCCAACCCTAATGCACAACTGGTTATTCCAGAAAGCGTAACGACGATTGGAGACATGGCATTTGCATACTGCTATAATGATGATGAAACGCATACACCGGAAGGTGGAAGTGAAAAAGTTTATAAAATCGGCATCAAAGCAGTTCATATTGCAGGTAATCCTGCGGGCACAACAATCGGTGCTTCCGCATTTGCAGGCTGCCAGAATCTGACAAAACTGACATTGGGAGAAGGCGTGACCGGGTTAGGAGACAGTGCCTTAAAAGATACCAGACTGGAAGAAATTACGATTCCATCTACCTTTGAAACCGGTACTGCGAAGAATTCTCCGTTCACATCAGGGGAAAACAGTACTCTGAAGAAAGTGACATTTGCAGATGGTATTCAGGTGATTCCGCAGTATTTCTTAAACAACATTACAACACTGACAGAAATCGAAATACCGGCAAGTGTGCAGAAGATCGGGGATCATGCATTTGCAGACTGTAGTAATCTTAAAACGGTGACTTTTAAAGAACAGGCTACTTCAAAGCTTACAACGATTGATACAAGTGCCTTTGAGGGCTGCAGCCTGATGACACTTTCTAAGCTGCCTGATGGTGTGACAACAATCAATGCATCTGCTTTTAAAGATTGCAAAAAAATAAGTCTCACAGACCTTCCAACAGGTTTGATAACAATCGGTAACGCAGCGTTTGAAAACTGCACAATGCTTCAGATTGACAAACTGCCTGCTATAACAGCCTTGGGAATGGCTGCATTCAAAAACTGTGTTAATCTCCCGTTTCTGTCAGTAGACACCTCTAATTTGGTTGAGATCAATGCAACAGCATTTGAAGGATGTACAGGTCTTACAGATGTCCGGATTGATGGTGGTGAAAAGAAACAAACGACAATTGCGGATGGTGCATTTGCAACGTGTGAGAATTTAAACTGGGTAATTATTAATAATATCAAATCAGTTGGAAAGAAGGCATTTACGAATCTGCCGATTTCGCTATTGAATATCAATCAAGTAGATGCCATCGGGGAATCTGCCTTTGCAGGTTGTGATAAATTAGAAAATCCAGTCATCCAAAATACAAAAACAATCGGTGCTTCAGCATTTGCGGGATCTGGAGCGCAGACAGACGATAACAAAGTATTGCTGGATTCTATTCAGAATGTGGGCAGCAGGGCGTTTGAAGGATGCCAATTTACAAGTGCTGATATCAGGGATTTGGAGAAAGTTACAACTTACACAGATCCGGAAACAAAGATTGAGTATTCTCCATTTGCAAAGAGCAGCATTAAAAAAGTGGAGTTTAGTGATGAGACAAAGAACACTGTTTGCACAAAGGCATTTAAAAATGTAACCAGTTTACAAAGCGTGGTGCTGGCTTATTGCCTCACATACGGTAATATTTCCACCATTGATGCAAGTGCTTTTGAGGGCTGTGTGAATCTGACTTATATTAACCTGAGTGATAAATTGACAACAATCAACGGACTTGCTTTCTACAATACAGGATTGACAGAAATTACGGTTCCGGCTTCTCTGACAAAGATTACAACAGCATCCGCTGTAGGGAAAAATGTCGGTCCATTTGCAGGAGGTGTGCTGAGAAAAGTAACGTTTGCAGATGGTGTAACAAAATCATTACAGGGTATGTTTATGGGTACGACTTCTCTGGAAGAAGTGGTATTACCGAAAAGCCTTAAAACGATCGACCAGAATACCTTTAAAGATTGCAGCGGCCTTAAGAAGTTATCAGTAGTAAAGAGTGATCAGGAAACAGGAGAATATGTAGCTGCTGAGGAAAATGTACTTGATACAGTAGAAACCATTAATGCAGGTGCGTTTAACGGCTGTTCTTCTCTGGAAACACTTACATTAAAGAATGTTGCAAAAATTGATTCCAGTGACACAAACAGAACTTTTGGCGGCTGCACAGGCTTAAAGAAGGTATCTGTTACCGGTGTGATGACAACAGCTACCACCGGAGAGACAACACCGGGTACAACAATCGGAACATCTGCCTTTAAGGACAATAAGGCGCTGAAAGAGATAAATCTGGATACGATCAAAACCGTATCGCAGGAAGCATTCAGAGGCTGTGGTGTGGCAGATGATGGAACAGATCCTGCAACATTAACTCTGAATAATGTAAACGCTATTGGGGCGCTTGCTTTTTACGGATGCGGATTTAAGGCGGTACAGATACCGCGTCAGCTGACTTCCGTAGCAACCGGTAAGATCAATGGAGTGGAATATGGTCCGTTCGCAGGCGGAAAACTGGAAACAGTTTCATTTGGTACGTTGATCAATACTATTCCGGATAATTTATGCATGAATACTACAAGTCTGCAGAAGATTGAGCTGCAGTCTGTCAAAGCAAGCCTGAGAACGATTGGTAAAAATGCATTTAAGGGCTGTACATCGGTAGAAGAAGTTACAATTCCGAAGGGCATTTTAACTGTCAGCAATTCAGCTTTTGAAGGCTGCAGTGGACTGACAGATGTTACGATAGCAGCGAAGACGATCAATACCAAGGCTTTTGCAGAGTGTACAAATCTGAAGGCAGTGAAAATGGAAGAAGGGGTGACGACAATTCAGGGCATGGCATTTGCCAACACACAGATTTCTGCTGTTACCATACCTTCTACCCTCACAACAGCCGGAACGACAAAAGAAGGAACCATTGAAAAAGGACCTTTTGCCGGAACGATGATCGCAACAGTGCATGGGCAAACAGAGGACAGTACCGAAGTACAGGAAGGCGCAACAATTCTGCCGGAAACCAAAAAAATACCGGATAATCTTTTCCTTGGCTGTACCTCTATTATAGATGTACAAATTCCGGAAACTGTTACTGAGATTGGGCAGAAGGCATTTAAGGATGCCAGCAGTGTTGAAAATGTGACGTTTGCCGTGAATACGGAAACCGGTAAAGTAAAGGGAGTAGAGAAGATTGGCATCAGTGCATTTGATGGCTGCAGCTCATTGCAGGAGCTTGTTTTGCCGGAAACTGTAACAGAAGTGTTGCAGGGAGCTTTTGCAAATGAAGGAGCTCTGGCAAAGGCTGATATGAGTCGGGCAGCATCTCTGAAAAAATGGGATAAAGAGTCATTCAAGGGGGATACAGCACTGGCAGAGGTTGTTCTGCCGACAGCAGGCGGTATCACAGCAATTCCGGATGGCGCATTTGCAGGATGTACCTCTTTGACAGGTGAAAACCTGAAAATTCCAAAAAATATTGTAACGATCACAGCGAATGCTTTTAAAGAGTCCGGTTTGAAGAAGTTGTATATACCAAACCAGGTGACAACGATCGGAGCAAGCGCATTTGAGGCTTGTAAAAATCTGGAAGATGTGCATATTAGTAACAATATATCGATCATCAGTCAGAGTACGTTCAAAAACTGTGAGAAGCTGGAAAAAATTGAGATTCCGGTTAAGGTAGAAAAAATTGGAACAAATGCATTCTATGGTTCCGGACTGAAAGACGTATATATTTTTGGAGATCCGGAGATTGGCGGTGGTATCACAAATACCTATGCAGGCATGAAAAATCAGCTTTCTGTTTTTGAAAAAGAAGTTGTGGATGAAACAGCCAGTGCAGTGAGTCAGCATATATTTAATGCAGACTTCACAATTCACGGTGCTGAAAATACAAAACTTAAGACAGCGTTTTTTGATACATACAGAACAGAAACAGACGGACCGTCTGTACCAAATGTTGCAGATGGCAAGGGAACGATCGCTATTTACAGTACGAGTCTGGCGAATACAGATCAGCCATGTATGAAATGGGACAGTCTGGATGAGGCTGTTTACAGGGCTGCAGCAATTAAGCTGGATCAGTCAGAACTGACCATGATGCTCAAAAATAAGAAAGCCATGGTGGCAAGTGTAATTCCTGCTGATGAGACGAAGGAAGACAGCGTACTGGATGCGCTCACATGGGAATCTAGTGATGAAAAAATTGCAAAAGTAGATGCCAATGGTGTGATTACCGCGAATGCAGAAGGTACGGTAACGATAACTGCAAAAGCGGGAGATGTAAAGGCAGAATGCAAGGTTAAGGTAATCAGCCCAATCAACACCTGCGTGATGCAGAAGGAGGGTGGAACAGATAGTCTGACTTCTCTGGCACTCAGAGGCGGCGAAAGTATCACTGTGACTTTCGATGTACAAAAATCCAATAAGCAGGCATCCGATGAGTATACAATAAAGGCGGGAGACGCTTCTGTGATCTCTGTTGAGAAGAAAGATAAGATCAGCAATACCTATGTGATAACTGCCCTGAAGAAAGGAAAAACTTCTATCATTTGTAGTGCAACGGATGGATCTGAATTTTCCAAACCGTTCGATGTAACGGTTGATTCAACACAGCATATTGTTGCGGATCCAACGAAGTTTACCAATAATAATGAGGACGGTTCCCATAATTATGAAGCAAATACAAAAGATTCCTGGACCTATCATGTGGACGGTGTATCTGAGATAAAGATCACATTTGATCCTGTGACGGAAGTAGAGCCTGATCATGACTTTATACTTGTGTATGACAAAGATGGAAAATCATTATTGTATGATGGAGATACTGCTGTAAATGGTGTCGCAACTGTAGTGGCAGAAGATAGTACAGTGAAGTATAAGTATACGGGCGATCAGCTTGATGACCGGACGTTTACAGTAAAAGGTGATACCGTCAGAGTGCAGATTGACGCAGATGCAAGTGGTGAGCGTTACGGATTTAAAGTCAGCAAGGTTGTAACGAAGAATACGATCGATTATAAATTGAATGGCGGACTTACCAAAAATAATCCAAATCCTTATTCATTCAGCTCAGATAGTACAGAGCCTATTATACTGAAAGATGCAACAAGAGAAGATGCAATCTTTGTCGGATGGTATACGGATAAGGCTTGTACCATTCCGATTACAGAAATCAAACCGGGTATAGGTGGTGTTACAGTTTATGCCAAATGGCAGGAAAATCCGGCTGTTATTTATAAGCTGAATGGAGCATCGGATTCTGTGAATAAGCAAAATCCGAAGTATGTACCATTTGATAATGAGGAGGAAATTGTATTACAGGCAATTGAGAGAGAAGGCTATACGTTCCTTGGCTGGTATACGGACAAAGAATGTACAAAGCAGATTACTGCGATACCTGCTCATACGAAAGTGGCATTAACAATTTATGCAAAGTGGGAAAAGAAGACAGCACCGGCAGAACCGACACCGACACCTACACCTGTGCCAACACCGGAACCGTCCAAAGTACCAACACCGCAGCCTTCCAAAACGCCTGCTCCGGAGCCTTCAAAGACACCTTCGCAGGAACCGGCTAAGACACCGGAAAATAAACCGGCGAAGGCAGGTACACAATTATCGGCTGCAGAAGCAGGTGCTTCTTATCAGGTTGTGAGCGAGGATGAAAAGCAGCCTACGGTCGTTTATACAGCACCGGCAGATAAAAATGTAAAGAAGATAACTGTTCCGGCGACAATTACGGTAGGAGGCATTACCTATAAGGTTGAGTCGGTTGCACCGGATGCATTTAAAAATTGCAGGAAACTGACAAGTGTTAAGATTTCAGCAGGTGTTCAGAAAATAGGTAAAAATGCATTCAGTGGCTGTAGTAAGCTTTCTTCCGTGACAATTGGCAAAGATGTTACAGAGATAGGTGCCGGCGCTTTTGCAAATTGTAAGGCTTTGAAGAAGATCACAATACCGGCAGCGGTTACAAAGATCGGCAAAAAAGCATTTAACAAATGTAAAAAACTCAAGACAGTGACCATAAAAACAAAAAAACTGAAAACTGTCGGCAGTTCAGCGTTCAAGGGAATTGCAAAGAAAGCGGTTATCAAGCTGCCAAAGGCAAAGAAGGCTGCTTATAAAAAGCTTTTAAAGAAAAAATATGATAAAACAACAAAGCTGAAATAATGAGAGTTTAAAAGGAGGAAAAGTATGAGAAAGAAACACTTGCTTACGAAAGCACTGACACTGGTGCTTTCAGCAGCAATCTGCGCCGGAGGAACCGGGCTGGAAACCCTGGCTGCGTCTGTGGAAATTACACAGACGCAGGAAGTGCAGCCGGATGGCGCGCAGGAACAGGCAGATACTGTATCAGCAAATGATGCAGCAACTGAAGAAAACGGGGATACAGTGACAGATCCGGAAGAGTCACAGGAAGAAGTCACGCAGGGGGAACTGGCTGATCCGGAAGAGACGGATGATGAAAATGAAACAATAGGCGAAGAGGAAACAGAAGCTGGCGAGGAAGATCTGGATGCGGATGAAGCATTACAAATGCCAAATGATGACGAGCTTTTTGCAAGGTATGCAGATGAGAAGCTGTCGGCAGCAGTTGTAGAGCTTTATAATAAAGCAAAGAATACAGATGAATATTCAAAAAGTAATCTGACAATCGGTCTGATCAAAAGTTATACGGGAGCTTTAGATTTTACACAATTAAAAGATATGTCTGCTTCGGATATTACAGATATTACAGGACTGGGATATGCAAGAAATGTCAGTGCCATTGATATCAGTACCACTAATGTGACAAAAATATCATCCTATGAATTTAACAGCTGTGCATCCCTTGCAGAGATAAAACTACCCAATACATTAACAATAATGGAAGATCATGCATTTGCAGGCTGTAACTCTTTAAAAGGAATTGATCTGCCTGTATCGCTTATCGGGATTGGGGGATATGCATTTAGCAACTGCTCTGAGCTGGCATATGTAAATACATTGTTAAATGGAGAAAATGTGATCGCAGATACATTGCCGGATGGCTTGGAATCAGTTGGAACCAATGCATTTGCCGGGTGTTCCGCACTTGTTAAAATTACAATACCGAGTTTTGGAACCGGAACAATTCTGGAAAAAGCATCTTCTCTTTTTGCCAATTGTACATCATTGAGTGAAGTTAAGATTGGTAGCAGTATTCAGTCAATTCCAAATGCCTGTTTTTATGAAAGCGGTAACGAAAAAACAGGTATGACGGTATCGATCGAATCTGGTTCCAAACTGGATAAGATCATGGATTCAGCTTTTGAAGGTGCCAATATGAGCAATCTGGATCTTTCAGGCTGTGCCCATCTTGCTGCGATCGATGCAAGAGCTTTTGCAAAGAAAAATGCAAAGATCCCTTTGACAGAGATCAGACTGGCTGCCGTGATCCAGGATGAAGCGGGAAACGAACTGCAGCTCAGCATCGGAAAAGAAGCATTTTATCAAGCTCCGCTTGTGAGTATGTATGCGGGAAATTCTGATGACCAGGTGGTAACATTGCCTGATTATGTAAAATCTGTTGGTGTAGGTGCATTTGCGGAAAATGATGCAATGAAAGAGCTGGTGCTTGGCAGTAGTATTCAGACAATTGGTGATTTTGCTTTTAATGCCTGCAAAAATCTTGCCACAGTAACCCAGAGTACAACAAAGGATGGCGACTGCGCTACAGAAAGCATCGGTACCTGTGCATTCAGGGAAACGGGATTTGCGGATGCCAGCTTCCTTGGAAAGATGAACCACCTGAAGCGGATCGGTGGAGAAGAGCAGCATCTGGATAGTATAGATGACAGAGAGAAGAGCAATTCTTATATAAAGATCAAAAAACCGGATTATAAAAAGAATTATGTCCTGAAAAATGAAAAATTTGGTTCAGAGGTTTTTACAGAGAGTAAGGTGCAGACGGTTGTACTGCCAGCCTCTATTGAAGTGATCGAAAGCCGTGCGTTTTATAATTGTGAAAGCCTTGAGAGCGTTACAATGGAAAGCGGCAGAAAAGACAAAGGCGTAACCTGCAAGATCAATTCAGAAGCATTCAGAGAGTGTGAAAAATTGAAAACGGCAATTTTACCGGATAATGAGAAGATGGGAGAAAACCTGGAAATTGATAAGGGTGCATTTCTTCAGTGTAAGGCACTTGATACAATTTCAAAATTAGAGGGAGAAGCAACCTATAATGGCAAATTCCCTAAGACGTTGGCAAAGCTTGCAGATAATGCATATGACACAACAGGACTGAAAGAGGTGCTCATTCAGGATCGTGAAGATGGAGCCATGCCTGAGATTGGTACTTATGTATTTATGGACAGTGCATCGATTAGAAAGGCTGTTATGCCACAGGCAACGGTAAAGCTGGAAAAGGGACTTTTTTACGATTGCGGTATCAATGATTTCTCAACATCGGGAACTGTAAAGAATTTGGAAGAAATTGATGATGTTGCATTATTTGGAAGTACATTTGACACGCTGGATCTTTCTGCTTATACAAAATTGAAACGACTTGGAAGTCATGCGCTGGCTTACAGGGATCTGAATAGAACACCGATCCGTACAAGTCAGTATAGCAGCGATAGTGTAAAAAAACTGGTTTTACCGGCCAATATTGAAAATGATGCTTTGGAACTCGGAGAATATCTGTTTCGGGGAGCAAGCAGATTTAACACAATGCAGGTAAAGGGAGAATATGAGACAGATGGTATTGTATGTATTCCCGATTATGTTACGAACAAATCCTGCCTGGGAGGAACTTTCTCGGGAACAGCGGTTGAAGAGGCACACTGGCAGTATACAGAAACCCAAAAAAATCCATGGACGTATATTCCGCACAGTATGTTCAATGCGGCAAGAGTTTCAGATATTTCAAAGTGTCTGCTCCCGGTAGCGGATCTGAAGGAAATTAAAGAACAGGCATTTCTTGGATGCATGTGGCTGAATACTGTTGACCTCAGACCGTATACACAGCTGGATACACTGGGAGAAGGCGTATTTGCAGAGTGCTTTACTCTGAAAAGTGCGTATATGGCACCACAGCTTACAAAGCTGCCAAATCATACATTCTTTACAGGATTCTATAGTAAGATAACCAGTTCGAAAGGATATGCATCTACACTGCAGTATGTGGACCTTGGTAATATTACGGAGCTGGGAGAATACTGCTTTGCTTCCGTAAACCTGCAGAGTGATACCGAAGGAAGCGGTACACCGCAAAATGTTATCTGGCCGGCAGAGATGCAGGCAATCGACCTTTCAAAGATCAAAAAGATCGGAAAGGGCTGTTTCCTTGGACAGACAAAGCTTACAACAGTTAAATTTGGCGAAGAACTGACAGCGATTGGGAATAATGCATTCCAAAGCTGTGCATCACTGAGTCTGAAACCGGACAGCGCAGCAACAGTTCAGAATCCGGCAGAAGGAAAGACAGTGGAAATTGTGACAGCAGGTCTTCCGGACAGCCTTGAGAGTATCGGTGATTATGGATTTTACAGATGTGAAAATCTGGATACGGTTATTTTTGGCTCTAAGCTGAATCAGATTGGTAAATATGCATTTTCTGAAACAATCGGTCATTATGATTATGACTATACAGATAGCAAAGGGTTATATATCGCGCCTGTGAACTCGGCACCTTCTTATGATTGTACCGTGCTGCCAAGTTATCCGGAGGCAAACGGTAAGGTGAGAGATGTGATCAACTGTGATTTTACACAGGCAACGAATCTGGCGATGATTGGAGATCATGCGTTTTATATTTCCAGTATTGGAAAGGCAGATCTGCAGAATACCAAGGTAAAGAGACTGGAGAGCTTTACATTTGCTGACTGCCCTAAACTGGACAGCGTGGAACTCGGAAACAGTTTTAATCTGGTTGCGGACAACAGTCTTGCAGCATGCCCGAGACTGACAACACTTAGGGTTTACACAACAACTACGATCAGCAAAAAGGCATTTGCGGCTGTATCTGTATTCAATGGAAAGTGGAAAACACAGGCAATTGGCGATCTGTATAACTCTACGGGTGAAGTAAAGAAACCGACGATCGATGTTACGACAGAACCGGTTACAACGATCGGTATCGGCGGGGAAACAACATTGCCATATTATGTAACCCCTTATGTAAAAGGGGATGCTCCGGCATTTACCTATCTATTGATCGGGGATGAAAGTTCACCGGACACAATTGATGAATATATGTATGTAGAAGGACGTGTGTCATCCTATTATTATAAAAAGAACAATCTGGCAGGAAATCCGGCATATCTGGTAGGCAGCGATTACTTTACAAATGCAAAAGATGCAATCACATTCCGGACAGATGCAAACCAGACTGTGGAAACGATCAAGATCACAGGGCTGAAGCCTATGCAGGATAATGAAACGGTTCCGTTCAGTATTGCAACACAGATTTCTTTTGTAAGAGATAATAATAACAGAACGCAGGGAGTGAAGCTTTCCAGTCTGGACAGCATATTTACAACAACTTACAATATCCATGTGGCAAATGTACCATATCGCCCGGTATTGTATACGGATTCAGCCAGAACCAAAGAAGAGAACGTTGCTTTAAACGAAGCAAACGGAACAGCAACTCTGACACAGACAATACGTGCATGCAAAAAGAAGGCAAATTACAGTCAGAATTATTATTTTGATCTGAAAAATCTGAAGGCTTCAGAGTCAAGACCAAATATCTGTAACCTGATCATTGAAAGCAGTGACCCTTCCGTCATTGCAATAGCAGGAAGCGCAAAGCAGGTTGCGGGAAGTACAAACCAGTGGAAGGTAGAGGCAGCAGCATACAATGCAAGTACTGCAACGGCATCTGCTGCAACAAGAGGCAGATACTTCAGCGTTGCTGCCAAGAAGCCTGGTGCAGCAACTGTCAAGGTATATCCTGAAGGAAGCCCACAGCAGACGGTAACGATTACTTATAATGTAGTGGCGGATATCCAGAGCATATCATTGACAATGCCGACAGAATTTGCAGCCGGTGTCAGACCGGGAGATACTTTTAATGTTCTCAATAGTGTAAGAACCTATCTGAATGGATCGGTATCAAAAGCAAAGAATGACTTAGGAACATTATTCCAACTGACGGATAATAAAATCACTTATACATCAGATAAGCCGCAGGTACTTAGTGTAGATGCACAGGGTAATGTAACGGTGCAGAGTGTAACTGCAGAAAAACAGACCGTAAAGATTACAGCTACGGTCATAACACCGGATGGCGATAAGGTAGAAGGCTCTGTAAACTGTAATGTGGCATATCCGCCGATGAAGAACGGTGCAGAGGTGAAAGACAGCACCGGAGCTGCTGTAAAGGTAAAAACAGCCGGAAGTGCAACAAAACAGGGAGAGGTCAGCTATACAAAGCCGGCAGAAGGTGTAACAAATGTAACAATTCCTGCTACAGTTGTCGTAGATGGTGTAACCTGTAAGGTAACTGAGGTAAGTGCAGATGCCTTCAAGGGAAATAAGACAGTTCAGAATGTCACAATACAGGCTGATGTAACAACCTTACCAAATGATATGTTTAAAGGCTGCACAAATTTACAAGCTGTAACATTACCGTCCGGTATTACGAGTATTCCGAGTGGAATGTTCAATGGCTGCGGTAAATTGAAGACGATCAAGATTCCGGGTAAAGTAACAGAGATCGGAGCGAATGCGTTTAAAAACTGTAAGGCGCTCACGAAGATTACGATTCCGAAGCCTGTAAAAACAATTGGAAACAGTGCATTCAGTGGCTGCAGCAAGCTGAAAACAGTTACGTTCCATAAAAAAGCAGTTTTGACAACGATTGGAAACAGTGTGTTCAGTGGATGTAAGGCAATGAAGGCAATCTCGCTGCCAAAGAAGCTGGAAAGCATTGGAAGCAAGGCATTCTATAAGTGCGGTAAACTGAAAACAATCAAGATTCAGTCGACGGTATTAAAGAAAGTTGGAAAGAATGCGTTTAAGGGTATTTATAAAAAGGCGACGATCAAAGTACCGAAGAAGAAATTGGGAGAATACAAAAATCTCCTGAAGAAAAAAGGACAGTCTTCCAGGGTGAAAATTAAAAAGTAAGATAGAGAAGTACGATAGAAAGGAGAGTCGGTGAATGACTGGCTCTCCTTTTGAATTTGGCTGGCAAACGGTTGCGATAGTACACCGGATGGGTTATTATAAGAAATATATGGAATAAAATATAAGGATGGGATTGCAGATGATCAATTTTAATATACCGCCCTTTACCGGAAATGAAATGGATTATATAAAAGAAGCTGTAGATGCACATAAAATATGTGGAGACGGACAGTTTACAAAAAAGTGTAGCGCATGGATAGAAGAAAAGACAGGTACAGCCAAAGCCCTCCTTACTACATCATGTACACATGCAACGGAAATGGCAGCACTTTTGCTGGACATAAAAGAAGGGGACGAGGTGATCATGCCTGCATATACGTTTGTATCGACAGCAGATGCATTTGTATTACGTGGCGCGACAGCCGTATTTGTTGATATTGATCCAAGAACCATGAACATGGATGCAGATCTGATCGAAGATGCTATCACTGATCGTACAAGAGCAATTGTTCCTGTACACTATGCAGGTGTAGCGTGTGATATGGATAAAATTATGGCGATTGCATCCAAATATCATCTGGCAGTAGTGGAAGATGCGGCTCAGGGAATGATGAGTACATATAAAGGAAAAGCGTTAGGGTCGATTGGGGATTATGGCTGCTATAGTTTTCATGAGACAAAGAATTACAGTATGGGAGAAGGCGGCGCACTGCTGATCAAAAACAGGGAGAACGCAGACCTCGCAGAAATTATCCGGGAAAAAGGGACAAACAGAAGTAAATTTCACAGAGGACAGATTGATAAATATACATGGATTGAGGCAGGATCCTCTTATTTGCCGAGTGAACTGAATGCAGCATATTTGTGGGCGCAGCTTGAAATGGCAGAAGAGATCAATAAAAACAGACTGACCTCCTGGAATGCCTACTATGAGGCGTTAAAACCGTTGGAGGAATGCGGACGGATAGAACTGCCTTATATACCGCAGGAATGTACACACAATGCCCACATGTTTTATCTGAAAACGAAGGATATAGAAGAAAGAACAAGATTTATTACTTATTTGAAAGAGCATGGAATACTTGCAGTCTTTCATTATATACCATTACATACTTCGCCGGCAGGTAAGAAATATGGAAGATTTCATGGAGAGGACGTATACACCACAAAGGAAAGCGAAAGACTCGTTAGGCTGCCGATGTATTATCATCTCACAGATGCGGACAGGGCATATGTGATCGAGATGGTAAAAAATTTTTATGCGTGAGGCTGGAAATATGATAATAGAAGGTACAAGGGTGCAACTGCTTCCAATATCGGAGGACGATACAAAGAATATTGTGAAATGGCGGAATCATGTCAGGGGGCAGTTCCTTGATCGAAGGCTTTTTACAGAAGAAAGTCATAATTATTGGCTGCATACCATGGTTGAGACAGGAAAAGTTGCACAGTTTGTGATAGAAGTAAAGGGAAAAGATAAAATAGGGTCTGTTTTTTTGCGAGATATTGATCGGAAGAATAAAAAGGCAGAGTTTGGTATCTTTATTGGGGAAGACCGGTATCAGGGAAAAGGATACGGAACTGAAGCAGCAGAATTGATCTTACAATATGGATTCAGACAGCTGGGTTTACATAAAATTACACTCCGAGTACTTGAAAAAAACAAAAGAGCAATCAGAAGCTATGAAAAAGCAGGATTTAAAAAGGAAGGCTGCTTTGTGGACGATATATTTGTAGATGATCAATATGAAAATATTATTTATATGGCAATCTTTGAGAAACAGAAGGAGACAGATTAATCATGAAAGTGTCATTTGTAATACCCTGCTACGCATCATCAAAAACACTTCCGGCAGTAGTAGAGGAAATAGATACAACTATGACTTCTATGAAGCAATATACGTATGAGATCATTATGGTAAATGATTACTCGCCAGACGATACATTTGCTGTGATACGAGAATTATGCCAGCAGAAAAAAAACAGAACCGGGATCAATCTGGCAAAAAATTTCGGACAACATGCAGCGTTAATGGCTGGCTTTCATTATATTACAGGTGATATAGTGGTCTGCCTAGATGATGACGGACAGACTCCGGCAAATGAAGTGGGGAAGCTTCTGGCACAGATAGAGAATGGATATGATGTTGTTTACGCAGAGTATGAGAACAAACAACATTCTGCTTTCAGAAATTTTGGAAGCAGGATCAATAAGTTTATGACGGAATATATGCTGGATAAACCAAAAGATCTTTATATATCCAGCTATTTTGCAGCTAGAAGATTTATTGTGGATAATATGCTGGAATATGAGCACTCCTATCCTTATGTGATCGGTCTGGTCTTGCGTGCAACTAAAAATATTACGAATGTTCCGGTAAAACACAGGGCGAGACTGGAAGGAGAGTCAGGGTATTCTTTCAAAAAACTGCTTGCTTTATGGTTTAATGGTTTTACAGCCTTCTCTGTAAAACCGTTACGTCTTGCATCCTGTACAGGATGTCTGCTTGCTGCGCTTGGTTTTGCATATGCTCTATATCTGATCATACGTAAGCTGGTTCATCCACAGGCAATATTGTTAGGATGGAGTTCAACTATTTCATTACTGTTGATCATCGGTGGAATTATTTTACTGGTTCTTGGTATTATTGGAGAGTACATAGGCCGTATCTATATTTGCATCAATCGTGCACCGCAATATGTGATCAGAGATATCATAGGAGATAAAGAACAGCCACATGAATGAAAAAAAGAAAAGCAGAAAAAGTATATATATTAAGCTGCATATTATCTTACTGCTATATTCGATCAGTGCTGTCAGCAGTAAAAAAGCGGCGGGTGTACCGCTTTTTAGCACAAAGTTTTTTATACTGTATGGCAGTTGTATTTTGTTCCTTGGATTGTATGCAATTGGCTGGCAGCAGATTTTAAAAAAACTGCCGCTTACAACTGCATTTGCAAATAAAGCGATTACGGTTGTATGGGGAATTGTCTGGGGAAGTTTGTTATTTCACGAAACAATAAATATCAGACATATAATAGGCGCAGCCTTGGTTGTTTTGGGTGTGGTTTTATATGCCTATGCTGACAGCGACGGAAGGAGATGAGCGGTACTGTGATAATGTATGTATGTGTTATTCTGCTGGGAGTGCTGATCAGCTCTGTTTCGCAGGTGCTGTTAAAAAAAGCAGCACTGCAGCCACATGCTTCTGTATGGGGAGAATATGTGAATGCCAGAGTCATCATTGCGTATATGCTATTTTTTATCGCTACTTTTTTATCTCTTCTGGCTTACAAAGGAATTTCGTTATCTCTGGGACAGATGCTGGAAACAACGGGGTATTTGTATATAACGCTGTTCGGAGTGATGCTGTTTGGGGAAAAATTGAACTATAGAAAGGGAATGGCTTTGATCTGCATTATAGCAGGAGTGACCGTATATGCATTTGCATGAGCAGGTGGAAAACCGTCTGCAATAGTGGTTAAAAAGCGAAAGGTGGTCGGTTTATGACCACCTTTCTTTTGTGAATATATCAAAAAAGTAAATGCGAAAACGTTTGAAAATAGTAAATGTGCCCAAAATAACGCACAATTTTTGTGTACTTATTTCAGTACAAAAGGATGTAATCGCCTTTACACAATCTTAAGAAAATGTTAAAATGATTTACATAAAATTCATACTTTGGGTTTGCTATGCCCGTAATGACCGAATTTTAAAAAGTAGGAAGTAGTATGAAAGGATAGTAAGATGGGGTTATCAGGAAGAAGAAAGATAAGAATCGGTGATATTCTTATCAATGAAGGTATCATTTCACCGGAGCAGCTTGACGAAGCACTTGCCAAGCAGAGGGAAAATAAAAAACGACTTGGTGAAATTCTTGTTAATGATGGATATGTAACAGATGAGACAATGGCAAATGCCCTTTGCCATCAGCTTGGGTATGAAAGAGCTGATCTGCAGAGCCGCATCCCGGATGATCTGATTTCCATGTTTGATGTGGATATATTGAAGAAGTATTCAGCCATCCCTTACCGGTATGACGACCGCAATGTGAATGTGATCTGCATGGCAATGTCTGATCCGATGGATATGCTGGCGATCGATGACCTTTCGATGATCAGTAACCGTATGATCCAGCCGGCTGTTGCAACACCGCGTGAGATCATGCTGGCGATCGATAAGTATTACGGAAATGCTGAAGCAATTAAAGCTGCCAATGATTATGAGCAGGAAAGAGCCGATCTGTTCCAGGAAGATGAAATGGATCGTATGATCAATGAGGATGTCAATAATTCCCCAATCGTACAGCTCGTTAACAACATGCTGGAACAGGCAGTCCGCCAGAGAGCTTCCGATATCCATATCGAGGCACTGGAAAAGAAAGTCCGGATTCGTTACCGAATTGATGGCGCATTATTTGAACGTATTACATATAATATAAAGCTGTTGCCTGCAATCGTAGCCAGATTAAAGGTTATCGGCGGAATGGATATCTCCGAAAAGAGAAAACCGCAGGATGGTCGTATCACAACGTTTGTTGATAACAGAGAATATGATATCCGTGTATCTATCCTTCCGACGGTATACGGCGAAAAGACAGTTATGCGTATTACCAACAAAGGTAATCTGACAAGAGATATTTCAGAACTTGGTTTCAGCGAAAGCGAGAGAAAAGTATTTACTCATATCTTAAAAAATCCACATGGCATCATTCTTGTTACAGGACCTACAGGTAGTGGTAAATCAACAACGCTTTATACCGCACTGAGCGAATTAAATACAGAAGCAGTAAATATTATCACGGTCGAAGACCCGGTCGAAGCAAACGTGGCGGGAATCAATCAGGTACAGACGAATGTAAAAGCAGGACTTACTTTTGCAAGCGCACTTCGTTCTATCCTGCGTCAGGATCCGGATATTATCATGATCGGAGAAATTCGAGACGGTGAGACGGCGAGCATTGCGGTGCAGGCATCTATCACAGGTCATTTGGTTGTAAGTACACTGCATACGAACTCAGCGGCAAGTACGGTTTCCCGACTGGAAGATATGGGAATCGAATCTTATCTGATCGCGGATTCGGTGGTAGGTATCATTGCACAGCGTCTGGTACGCCGCTTATGCCCGAGATGCAAGCAGAAGCGTCTTGCAAATGAAGATGAGCTGGAAATTCTTGGCATGGAAGGACAGGAAGTGGAAATTTACGAACCGGTCGGATGCCCGAACTGTGACAACAGCGGCTATCGCGGACGAATCGGCGTATATGAGATCATGGAAGTGAATAATGATGTAAAGAGATGTATCGCGAAAGGCGGAGATGCTGATGCGATCAAAGATGTGGCGCTCCAGAACGGTATGAGTACACTTCGCATGAGCGCGACGAGATATGTGCTGCAGGGTATTACATCAGTCAGCGAAATGATAAAAGTTTCCTTTGAAAGCTAAGGGATACAGAAAAGATAGAAGAGAAAGAAACCTAGGAGGGTGTGCAGGTGACAACTTATAAATATTCTGCTGTTGATAAAAACGGTAAATCGATCAATGGCTCAATTGAAGCGGAAAATGAACAGAAAGCTGCAGAACAGCTGAAAAAAGAGGGAAAGATACCTACCGAGATCAAGGAACAGACGTTGCTTGATAAAGATATCAATATGGGATCTTTGTTTAAGAAAAAAGTCGCAGTCAGAGATATGAGTATTTTCTGCCGCCAGTTTGTGAGTATGCACAGAGCCGGTGTTACGATTCTGGAATCTATGCGGATGCTGACGGAACAGACAGAAAATCCCACCTTGAAAGATGGACTTCAAGAAGTATACCTTGGTGTACAGAAAGGTGAATCGCTTGCAAGCTCCATGGCGAAGAGACCTGATGTATTCCCAAAACTGTTGATCCACATGGTCAGTGCCGGTGAGGCTTCCGGTAGCTTGGATGTTGCATTTGAGCGTATGGCGGTACAGTTTGAAAAATCTGCCAAGATTCAGGGTTTGATCAAGAAAACAATGATTTACCCGATCATGGTATTGGTTGTAGCGGTAGTTGTTGTAATTGTTATGCTGACATTCGTTGTGCCGACGTTCATGAGCATGTTTGCGGATATGGATATTGATATGCCAAAGATTACACTTGCGGTAGTTGCTGCATCAGAGTTTATGCAGGCAAGATGGTATATTGTAGTAGCTGTTATTATTGCACTTGTGATTTTTATCAGATGGTTCAAACGAACAGAAACCGGTGAAACCTTATTTGCAAAAGCAGCGATCAAGATTCCGATGCTGGCAGATCTGACAGTGAAACAGAATGCAGCGAAATTCGCCCGCAACTTATCAACCATGCTGGCTGCCGGTATTTCCATGCCGGATGCAGTTGAAATCGTAGCCGAAACAATGGGCAATAAATTCTATACAATGGCTATGAGAGATGCCAGAGCGGATGTTATCCAGGGTGTTCCGCTTTCGCAGCCAATCGAAAAATCCGGGCTGTTTCCGCCGATGGTATATCATATGGTAAGAATCGGTGAGGAAACAGGTAATATTGAAAATATGCTGGATACATTGGCTGATTATTATGAAGAAGAAGTAGAAGTGGCAACACAGTCTTTGATGGCGGCTTTGGAACCGTTGATGATCATTATGCTTGCAGGTGTCTGCGGTGTGATCATCGGTGCAGTTATGGCTCCTATGGCAGCTATGTACTCAGGTCTTGATAATCTGTAAAATAGGGGAAAGTATGAAAAAGAAAGACAGGGGATTTTCGCTGGTAGAGTTGATCATTGTGATCGCAATCATGGCGATTCTGGTCGGGGTATTGGCACCGCAGTATCTGAAATATGTGGAGAAATCCAAGGTAACTGCAGATAAAGATTTGTTAGATGCTGTATTCCAGGCATGCTCGACTGCATCGGCGGATGATGATATAACAGATTTGCCGAGAGCGGGAGCAACAAACATCGCAGTCGATACATCTGGTAGTTATCCGGGATGGAGTCAAAGAGTGTTGGAACTTCTGGGAGTGACCGATTTCCAAAATGGTATAGAAAGCAAGTTGAAATCGAAAGTTGCCACAAGAACAGATATGGGAAACAGAAATATCATAATTGAAGTAGATGACAAAAATTGCTTTACAGTTTATGTAGGGGCAAAAACAAATGCCAACCAAAATGCTACAGGAATTGTTGTGGGGGTTCAGGCAGATTAATGTATGATTTTAAATGCTTTGTTAATAGGGGACAAAGTTTTTAAAATAAATTTTTAATAAGTCAAAAGGAGAGGTTAAAAATGAAAAAGACAAATAACAAAGGTTTCTCACTCGTTGAGTTAATTATCGTTATTGCTATCATGGCAATCTTAATCGGTGTATTAGCACCTCAGTACATTAAGTACGTAGAAAAATCAAGAGTATCTGCAGACAAGGATCTGCTTGACAGCGTTTACAATGCGGTTACAACAGCAGCTTCTGATCCTGACCTGACAGGTGTTCCAACATCGGCTGGTGCACAGTCTGTTACAGGAACTGCAGGTGATGGCACATGGGGCGGTGAAGTTCTGAGCACATTAGGTGCTGCAAGCTTCTCTGACGTTGAAGGCAAACTGAAATCCAAGATTGGTAAATCTGGATCTACTATCAACATTTACATGGATTCACAGGGCAACTTCACTGTATATGTAGGTCAGTCTACAAACTCTGGTGCAAATGCGAACGGTATCTGTGTTGGAGCAGGTGCTGACTAATAACAGCATTTAGAATCTGTAAGAAAAGTCCGGAAAATAATCCGGGATATTTAAAGGAGACATTCCCCTATGACCACGTTACTATTGACAGATAAAATAATACCGGGAATCATTATATTCCTCTTTGGGATTGTGATAGGCAGCTTCTTAAATGTCTGCATCTATCGCATTCCCGCAGGGGAAAGCCTTTCGAAGAAGAGAAGCCACTGCATGAGCTGTGGTTATCAGCTTCGCTGGTTTGATCTGATCCCGCTTTTCAGTTATCTGTTTCTCGGTGGTAAATGTCGAAAATGCAAGGCACATATTTCAGCACAGTATCCGATCATCGAATCGCTGAATGGTGCACTTTATGTGCTGATTTTTATCATTAACGGGTGGAGTATAGATTCAGTTATATACTGTTTATTGACTTCAGCGCTCATCGTACTGAGCGTGATAGACTTTAGAACTTATGAGATTCCGTTTGGGATCAATCTGTTTATACTGGCACTGGGGCTGATTCACTTGGGATTTCACTTAGGGGATTGGGTGACCTATGTGATTGGCCTCTTTGCTGTCAGTACATTTTTGGAAATAATTTTCAGAGCTTCGGGCGGCAGAGCGATCGGTTATGGCGACGTCAGACTGATGCGTGCTGCAGGTTTGTTGATCGGCTGGAAGCTATCGATTCTGGCTTTGATCCTTGGATGTATCTTAGGATCTGTCATACATATTATTCGTATGAAGGTGTCCGGCGAGGGACACGTACTGGCAATGGGACCTTATCTGGCAATGGGTATCTTTATATCCGTGCTGTGGGGCGAACCGTTTATCAATTGGTATTTTAGTTTGCTTGTGACACATTAGTCGGCGCAGCGGACTTTATATAAAAAAGAAAAAAGAGGGTAAAACCTATCGCTTTTAGGGAGGTAAATCATGGCAAAAGCACAAAGAGTACTTAGTATCGAAATCGGATATTCCCTGACACAGGTCTGTGAAATGGATTTCCGGTCAAAACATCCACAGGTATATGGTGTTTTCAGTATGAAGACTCCGGATGGTATTCTGAATGATGGCGCGATCAGCCCGACAGAATCTTATATCCAGGAACTGAAATCCTATATCGCAGCAAACGGAATGAATGCAAAGAAGGTTATCTTCGCAGTTTCTTCCACAAAGATCGCGAGTAGAGAGGCAACCATTCCTATGGTAAAAGAGAATAAGGTTGCAGAGATGCTCATGAGCAATATCACAGATTACTTCCCGGTAGATCCGAGCAGTTATCAGTTTGCTCACAATATTATGGATACTGTGACAGATGAAGCAGGCACAAAGCAGTACAGAGTCATGATCATGGCGTGCCCGTCTGAAATCCTGGAAGGCTACAGCTATCTTGCCCAGCAGCTTGGCTTGGAGCTTTCTTCTATTGACTATAGTGGTAACAGTATTTTCCAGGCATTGCGCCACAGATTTGCAACAGGTGTAAACTTAACAGTTAAGATTGATGAAAGAAGTTCCCTCTTAACAGTAACAAACAATGGTGTCATCACAATGCAGCGTTCCGGTATTTACGGTGCGGATCAGGTTGTAGATATCATGATGGATACAGATGTTTACGGAGAACCGCTTTCTTATGAAGCAGCAGTAAAAACACTTCGTAGAAACAACCTGGTTATGAAAGCAGACGAGGAGGCAACACTGGCAGATAAAGAAGCTGAAGTTGCTGAACTGGAAAGACAGAATGAAGCAGCAATCGCAGCAGCAGCAGCAACAGGTGACAGCTCACAGGTTGCAAGCGCAACTGTAAAGGCAAAACAGGCAGGCGCGAATCTGAAAATGCTCCGTCTGCGTAGGGATGTTACTTATGCATACGAACAGCTGATTAGTTCGATCGTCCGCGTAATCGATTACTATAACAGTAAAAACAGAGATGCAGCGATCGACAATATCATTATCACAGGTATCGCAGCCGACTTCTGGGGCTTCGCAGGACTCCTTTCCGATGAGCTGGGAAGAGAAGTAGAAGTACTGAAGGATCTGGCAGGTACAAATATCAACCAGGGCTTACATCTGCAGGACGTATCTCTTGGTGATTACATTTCCGTTATCGGTGCAGGTCTTGGCTCAGTCGGATTTATGCCTGCTTCCATGGCAGCGGAAAAGGGCGGAAAAGCGAAGGGCGCAAAGAAGAGCTCTGCATCCAATGAAAAGCTTCCGGTTATTGTATTTGTGGCAGGGCTTGCAATTTCGGTTGCACTTGTCGCATTATCTGTTCCGAAATACTTTACAACAAAGATCGAGGGCGATAACTTAGCGGAAAAGAAAACACAGCTGGAACCGGTACAGGATATTTATGATACCTATGTACAGACAAAAGCAAATTGCGATTATCTGAATGCAGTATATGCACAGACAGATAATTACAACAGAGATTTATATGATGTGATCACGGAACTGGAACAGAAGCTTCCAAAAGATGTAGAGGTTATTACATTAAATGTAACAACAACAGGGGTTAGCTTAAACTTCTCGGTAGCAAATAAAGAAGAAGCGGCAGCTTCTATTATCAATCTTCGTTCCTTCGACTGTTTCTCGGACGTAGTTGTAACAACGATCACAGAGGTTACAGATGAGGATACAGGAACAAGTCATGTGGAAGTGACAGCAGATTGTACATATGGTACAAATCCTGCACTTTTAGAAGAAACTGACGACAATGCAGATTCTGCAGATGCAGAAGCAACAGCAGAATAGGAGGAACAGAGATGAAGTTAAAGAAATCAGATGTAAATATTTTATTGATTGTTTTGGGAATTGGTGCAGCGCTTCTGACATATTTCCTCGTATTCACAAAGCTGAATGATAAAACAGATACATTGAAGATCCAGAATGCTTCTCTGCAGCAGGAAGTGGACAGATTACAGGATCTGGCAAATAATAAACAGAAATATCTGGATGATACAGCTACCATGCAGGATGAGATTGAAAATATCAAAGCTCAGTTCGCAGCAGCGTATCAGCCGGAAGATGAAATCCTCTATGTAGATAACTTAGAGAAGAATTTTGATACTACGGCAAATGCGATCAATATGCCCGGTACATCACCGGTAGAAGTTGTTACGACAGCAGATACATCTGCAGAGCAGACAGCTGATGCATCAACAGAAACAGATGCGACAGACGCAGCAGATGCAGCTGATGCAACAGAAGAAACTGCAGCAACAACAGATAATACCGCAACTGCAGGTACAGCTTCTGAAATCCTGCTGTATCAGACACCTGTTACAATGGATTTCATTGCATCTTATAATGCGGTAAAAGATATTGTAAAGATCATGAATGAGGATCAGATGAGAAAATCTATTGATGGACTTTCCCTTTCCTTTGATGCTGAGACAGGCGATCTGACAGGAACACTTGTATTTAATATGTATTCTCTGACAGGTACAGACGCTACTTATACAACACCGGTTGTTTCCAATGTTGTAATGGGAAGCAGCAATATCTTTAACAGTGCTGAAAAGAAGACTGCAATCCAGAATGAAAAGGCAGCACAGAAAGCAGCGGATGAGAGTGAAGAAACTGCAACAGAGAAAGATAATACAAAAAAGAAATAAAAATCAGTAGTTAGAGAAACCGGATAAAAGAGGTTCTTTCATGGGAAAAAGCAAAAATAATAAGGGATTCACATTGACGGAGCTGATCATTGCCGTAGCTGTGCTTGGCATTGTGATCTCTCCGCTTGTGGCAAACTTTATACAATCAGCAAGAATAAATAAAAAAGCAAGGATAAGCCTCAATGCGACCAATATGGCACAGGATATCATGGAAGGTGCCAGTGCTTATACCGCTGAAGAATTTGTGGAGATGTTTGAAAGCGAAGTAACGTTGATCAACAAAATTCTGCCGGCGACAACAAAAGGGTATACTTCACATGGGGACTGCAATGATGATGGAACACCTCATTATGCGGCTGAGGCAGCATCTTTTGACACAGAAGATGGTGATGCTTCAACCAGACGGTATACAACAGAAGTAAAGGCCGGAATTGCACAGAATATGCGTAAATTGTGGGATGACGGATCTAAGGTTTCTGATTATTATCTGTTTGCTGATGGTGTAGAAATCGGGAAAAGTAAATACAACCTGAAGTTTCATTTGAGTACAGATAAGACAAAACACAAGCAGAATGGAAAGTATGTTGCCAATATTGCGACGATCAACACAACCTATGATGCGACAGGCAATCTTGGTAGTTCAGAGATTGAAGCAGCAGCAACAGAGTTTTTGAGTAAATCCTCAAAGGCCGGTGTAAAAACGGCGGCAGATTTTGCTGCTGTCATGAACAGAAATATTGAAATCCGGATCGAGAACAAAGATAAGAGCGGAATGGATTATGCGGTTGGTATTTATCGTACCTATACAATCCCATCTTCTTATTACAGTACTCTTGGCATTACTGCTGCTAATGATACTGTGACAAGATCGGATGCCAATATTTCTCTGTTGAATTCTACACAGCTTCCGAGAAGTGTATATCTGTATTTTAAGGGCATGGAAAGTACTTCAAAGTCGAATGTAACAGATACGATCACGATAAATAACAACACAGAAAAGCCGATCACGGTATATTTGATTCGTACACAGACGCAGGCGGAGATGACAGCCAATATACTTTATAACCAGAATTATGGTACAAAGGTAGACATTACATCAACTGATTTTGATGGCGTGGCTTTAAATAATCTCACAAAAATTGTATCCAACCTGCGGTATAATTTAAGTGAGGAAGCAAAGAAAAATGTCCGTGTTTATCAGGAAGGCAGCACAACGGAATTTGTGGCGGACAGAGGTTATACAAGCAATGATGCACTGAACTCAAAATATGATGCAAACAGATGTAAGTATACATATAACGGTAGTCCGGTCAACGAAACTTTATATCTGAGTAATTTCTCGGATGGTTATGAAGAAGAAGAAAAGAATTTTGTATATGAGACAACAGTAGATGTATACGATGCGGAAACCGATAAAAAGGTTGCAACATTTACAGGAAGTCTGTCAGATTAATAAAAGGGACAATTCATTGGGAAAGGATGTACATTCAATGATTGGATATTTGAGGAATTGGATGAAGAAACAAAAAAAGGATAACCGTGGTGCGGCAATGATCTTGGTTATTGTCAGTATTGCCTTTATTGGAATGCTTGTTGCAATGATCGTTTATATGGCATATTGCAACTATTTGATGAAGGGAACAGACCGGGTTGCAAAAAACAACTTCTATTCTGCAGAATCCGCATTGGATGCGATAAATGCAGGTTTGCAGCAGGATGTATCGGACAGCATGGCAGAAGCATACGTACAGACGATGCAAAATTCATCAGGTCTTTCTGCGGATCAGATGTCACTGAATTTCCAGACAATGTTTTTTGGAAAGATCAAGGAAAAAATTGCGGATAATCCGACAGCAACGGATCCTACATGGAAATTGTCTCACTTGACGGATATGTTGACGAATGACAGTATTCCGCTTGCATCAGCTTCCGGAGAACGAGGTGCATGGCTGGAACCGAGAGTGACTGATGGCAATAAACTGGTACAGAAGGGTACTGCTTATATTACTCTTGAAAACGTAAGGGTTGTCTATACGGATGAAAAAGGATATGTATCTATCATTGAAACTGATATCCGTATTAAGGTGCCTGAACTGAATTATGCGGTTGCATCTTCCAGACTTGATGTTGAAAACTATTCCATCATTGCAAATACAAGTCTGATCAATGATGGAAAGAACAATGATGGTAACAGCAGTCATGCAGGAGGATCAACCGGTACAGATATTACCGGTAATGTGTTTGGCGGAAATGATGGTGTTTATGTCAGCAATTCGGCAGCACTTTCCTTTGTAGACGATACATTGGATTCGGTAGACAGTTATTATCTGATTTCCGGTTCTCTGAATGTAAATAATGTAAAAGACCGAAATGGTATTACGGTTGATGATAAACATGAAAACTATACAGGTGGCATTACAGTCACAACAGGTAATCTGGATATGGATGGTACAACATATGTAGCAGATGACCTTACGGTAGATGGAAATACAAGCAGGATTAAGTTAAGTGGTATTTACAGAGGCTATGGAGATTCTCTTTCCGGTGCGGATAACAGCAGTTCTATCCTGATCAACGGAGCCAAAACAAGTCTTGATTTTTCAAAATTAGAGGAACTTCTTCTGTCAGGTCATGCTTATGTAGGTACAAAGCATTATGATGCGGATATCGACAGATATAAAGCAGGCGGTGGAAAAGAGGATTCTAATTCCGATTATATTGAAAATATTGAAGAGTATGAAACAACACTTGGTAAAAATACAGAATACCAGGAAACTGAAACAACAGTAAAGAAAAATACTTCCGATATTCTGCTTGGTGAATCTCTTTCTGTTAAGGCAGATCAGCTGATCTATATGATTCCGGCTGAATGCATGGGGTACAATGCAAAAACCGGCGAACAGGTGCTTGCAAAAAATCCTATGAGTTATGATGAGTATAGAAAATTGACGGAAACATATGTACTTGATGAAAATAACCAGCCAACAAAAGAACTGGTATATCAGCCGGTTAACTTAGAGAAACTCTGGGAGAAACTCGGAAATTCTTATACTAACAATTATAAGGCTGTATTCAGAAGAGTAAATGGCAGCGTTCTTGTATATTTTTATTTGGATTTCGGTTCAAATGAAGTACAGGCTAATAATTTCTTCAAAGCATATTATGAATATGACAAACAGGGGTTGACAGATTACATTAAATCATATGTGTCAGATATTAAATGGAACAGTACTTTGAACAGTAATGATAATGATAAGCTGACAATTGCAGGTAATGCATTTTACTTTAATAATGCAGGAGAACTGGTGCTTCAGGATGATACACTGAATGGTGATACGGATAAGCTGGAGAATTCTATTACCAACGGAGAAGTTTACAGCGATACATATACATCTCTTTTACATATGCTGAAACCCAATATTCTGGACACAACCAGCCTGCAGCAGTCACAGACTGTATTTGAAAATATTGTGGATGCGAATGCTGTAAACAATAAGATTAAAACCCAGAATTTCCAGAATGATGATGGATCAATTAAAGCACATGTGGATAAAGAAGATTATGTCTATGATGGTGATGCAAAACTGAAACTGATCATTGCCATGAAAGATGTATATCTGAGAGCTGATTTTGATGGTCTGGTTATTGCAGGCGGTTCTGTATATATTGGTTCAGGCTGCAAGAAGGTGACATATAATCCGACAGCTGTTCTGAAAGCACTTCGTACAAAATGTCCTTCCGGATTTTATGCTTATGAAGCGCTGGGCGACAGTGGTGAGCTGAGTTATGCGGAGACAACAGAAGTGGTTGGGAATGAATATATTGATTTAGGATCACTTATCGTATATCAGAACTGGAAGAAAGAATAGGCGGTGTCTTATGAAGAAAAACAATGATGGCTTCACAATAGTTGAATTAATTGTAGTCATTGCTATGCTGGTCATTTTTATCGGTGCGGTTTCAGTGAATGTCGGAAGGATTACCGGCTATGATGCAAAAGAGGGATATAAGAAGATCTCATCTGCCATTACGGAAAATAAAATAGAAACACTTGGAAAAGCAAAAATGACCGGTGATATCTATCTGGAGATTTACCGGGATGATTCGGACAGAAATCTTTATGTACAGACGATTCACAACGGACGTTCATCAAAGGATGTTGTGAAAAAAACAAAGCTGAATAAGAGAGGCCGCGCTTCTGTATCCTACGAACTATCAGATGGAACAAAAGTAGAAAATGTAGGCAATTCAAATCCACTTGTAATCTGCTTCAACAGAGCGAGTGGTGCGATCGTAGATATTAACGACGGCTATAAAGTGTCAGATTTGAAGTATATCTATATCACAGCAGGAAGTTATGAATACACGATTGAACTTGTACCGGAAACAGGTAAGGTAATCGGTAAATAAGAAGGTAAAGGGTAATTTCTTAGTAAGAGGAATGGAGGAGTTATGGATTTGAGAAAGAGGAAAACTGAAAAAAACAGGGGTTTCAGTATAGTCGAATTTCTGGTAGCATTTGGTATTCTGAGTGTTATCGTTACGACAGTAGGCTATATGATGACAACATCCTCCAAAACTTATAGTGGATTAAGTACGGAAGCTCAGCTGCAGTCTGAGGCACAGCTGGTTGCAAATGGTATTTCAGAGCTTGCCATTGATTCTTTTGATGCAGGTAATACTGCAGAGTCGGACTATACATGTCAGATTGATGATTCAGTAAGCGATAAGCTTGTTCTTCTTTCCAGAACAAGAACAGAATCTACGCGATACAGAATCGAACGCGGCGATCAGGCAGATCCAAGTGATAAAAATAAACTGTATTTATATACGCAGAGCTATGATAGTGATGCAAATGCATATACCGGCACAGAATCCAAGGCATTGCTTGGACAGTATATTGAAGGCTTTGATGTAAAGCTTGATCGTGTGAAGGATGAAAATATTATTTCTTTTTCATTGACATATAACAAGAACGGCAGAAGTTATGTAGGTGATTATCAGGTGTTGATGAGAAACCGTGCTTATGCAGATCCGGATGCAAAGGAAGCAAAGCCGGAGGATCCACAGCTCAGAGCACTTACTTTGACTCCAAAGCTTGTGTTTATTGATGTGATCAACAATAAACCTGTTCAATATTATAAGGATACTTTAAGTGCTTCGCCGTATACGATCACGTCAGGAAATGAAAAGATTGACTTTGTTGCAACACCTATCTATTCTGGTACACCGGAAAGCACTGACAGTACATGGAGTCTTTCCAAGGCAGATGCTAATATTTTCAAATTGTCTCCTAAGACCGGGTCAACATCAACACTGGTCATTGATCCAAGTCAGTCCTTTATTGATTCAAGCTGTACAGAACTTGATGTGGTAGCAGCACAGCAGTCCTTAAAGAAAACAGCAAGGGTAAAGCTCAGAATTGTAAAGAAAATTGGATTAAACAGTTCAAGTGGAATTACTTCCTGGAAGTCTTCTTATGAATCTGCTTTATATGGAGGAAGTAAGGCTGCGGAAGCAGAAGGATATGCACAGCCAAACGGAACTGTTATTGTAATGGCATCCATTGACCAGTACAATGTGAACAGTGCATTAGATTGGAAGATATATTACCGGGCTTCAGATGGAACGGGTAAATGGACGGAGTGCAAGGATGCCAGCTATGCATCAATTGCAGCAGCATCAACAACCAGAACAACTAATACAATCACTCTTGGAAGCAGTGCGACAAACAGTATGGAATTTAAAGTGGAAGCTACTTCTCATTTTGATCCTTCTGTAAAAGGATCTTACATCTTTGGTGTGGTACCGACAAAGGGCGGTGGCGGAGATGGATTCCACAGCCGTGGTTTCTATGTAAATATGAATGATTATTTTACTAAGAATGTACCGGCACTGCAGGAGGGAAATGAAAGACAGTACAGAGTTGCCAAAGTACTTGATATGTGGTTTGATCCGGGTAGTAACTATGATGTAGATCCGGGCAAGGCATTTAAATGGGATAGAAATTCACAGTGTCTGTATATTGATTATGACTCTTTCCAGTATTCCAGTAAGCAGAGGGCAACATTCTATGGATCTTTCGAGATCAATATTCATCTGCGATATATTGATGTAGACGGTGTGGAAAGAGAATATGGGGTATATCATTATCCGGTGCATGGTGTTGAAATTACTCCGACAGGAGCCGGTTCAGTATGTATACAAAAAGGTAAATCTTCGGATTTAGATGTTCATACTTCTTATTATAATATCAGTAAGAGAGAGCAGCTTGGTATTTACGTTAAAGAAGCAAGCGATACTGATTTTTCAGGTAATCTGAACAGAGAAGGTCAGGAAGCAACGAATAAGTATCTGACACCGACAGTAACAAGTTCGTATGGTGATGTGAATACTTATGTAGATGATATGACGATCAATGTAGCAGCAAAGACATCCACAAAGGATTATCCGGCAGATTATATGGTTGTAAGAACGACCGTAGATGATTTTTATAATGTATCAAAACATGGCAATTCAAAAGCCTATTATGATTTTAAGGTATATGTTGCAAATGTGGAAGGGCAGGGAACTTATATTCCGGGACCAAATTCCAAATTTGGCAGCTGGCCATCAAGTATCGGTACTGCAGCCGGTTCGGCTACAGAAGTATCCGGTATTGATACAACCGGAAAGACAGTAAAAGCTAAGGTTTATAAAGACGGTAATAAATACAAATGTATCTATGGTTCATCTACTTATACATATAACAAAACCTATAATTACTGGAAGAAATAAAAGTAAATTTCCGAGTGGGGAGAGCATATGAAAATGAACGGAAAAAGTAAGAAATTAATAGTTGGATTGGCAGGCTTTTGCATGGCAGCTGTTATATTTGCCGGAGAGATCATGACGAATGTTACAGATGTGCAGGCAACAACAAAAGTATTTGATGCCATAACCGACAGATACAAAGACAGTAATACGTTTACCATCTTGGAAATTGAACCTGATGAGAGTTCATACAGTTTTACGGATGAGCAGCAGATTAATGTTTCCAAACATGCAGAACTTGGTTATTTTTCATCTACTTCAACCAGAAGAAGATACGGAGGTGGAGACGGACTTGGTGGTGGCTTGCCAAATGCAGCACTTGGCGGTGTACATGGAAGCCCGGCTACGGGATATAATGATGCGGATTATGCATCACAGATCTATCAGCTGCGTATGTATGGTCTTGTAAAACCAAATGGTATGGATTCGCAGGGTATCAGCACAGGTATAGCGGAATATCCGATGTTTGCGGAAGCTGCTATTTTTTCGGATTATTATAATAAAATGACCTCCCATATGTATGACCAGAAGGATTGTTTCGCAAAAGGTGTATATACAATGGTAGAATCCGGTGGAGACTATCAGCTGAGAGACGGGTATAAGCTTGATGATAGTGGCAGAATTTGCCGGGTTACGGTCAGTACAAATGAAGTACCGATTATGGAAAAAGATGTCAGTGGAAATGATGTTCAGACCGGTACAAAAATAGAAGAAACAGAAATTCTTGAGCCGGTAACGGACATTGATGAGACAAAGTTACAGCTTCCGACATCTGCAACAGATGGTATTCCTTACATCAAGCAGGTACAGGGAACCGGTAATCTGACTTTCAAACGTTCCGAAAAAGCAACTACCATGCAGGAGTATTATGGTATCACAGATCTGGCGCTTTATTATGCAACGGATATAGAGGGAAAAAAGTTTTATAACAGTGACTGGTTTAAAGAGTACGTACTGGGTAGTAATAAGAAGTATACCAACATGAAGATCAACTATAAGATGGTAGCAGCCTCAAAAGTTACCACGGCTGATATTGATTCGGCGGATCTGATCTATATCAACGGTACTTATCAAAGCTTTGTAAAGGGAAATAATGATTTAAGTATGGTGATCATGGCATACCTTTACAATCAGGTAGTCCAGAATCATAAGGCGTTGATGATGGATTACGCCGGCTATGATGCTTCGCTTTCCAATAATATCAGTAAACTGGCTCTTCTGCTCTGGCAGGAAGGACAGTCTTCTGTTGTGACAGCTGCAAAGGATACAGGTATTTTTAATTCAACTACATCTGAATTAGTGGATCCGGACGGATTGTTCAAAAAAACAGATATCATCAATAATCTGAAGGATAGTATTCTATCAGGTGGTAATGGTAACTTTGTCAGTGGTAATGTATATGTATATAACCACCACATGAGTGATTTTGTTGCAGCAAAATCATTGGTTGATGCGCTTGACAATTTTGCAAACGGTGATTTCAATACACCATATAGTGCAGCGGTAGCATCAAGCGGTTTCAGTCCTGTTATCAGTTATATCAATGCAACAAACAAGAACTCAACCTCAGGCAGTATGTCTACCAATGTAACGCCTGCTGTGGCAATCCAGTATATCCTGGTAAATGATGGTACCGGAATCAGCGTGGTAAAGAATAACTTGAAAATTCTGGAAATTGAGCCGACAACAAATTTCTTGTATAATGAAAAATATGGCAGCGAAGAGTACAGTGATTTTGATGATAATAGTAAGTTTAAGAAAAACAGAGATGATTTTGTATCCAATTATCTGAGTGCCTTTTATTCAGACAAGGCAAAATACATTGAATTTGAATCTATGACAATTGATGAATTCAATGGGCGGAATGATGATCTGATTGAAAATTATGACATCATTTATATTGGATCCGAAACAGGTATAAGTAATAATAAGAGTTTGTTCTACACAGATAAAATTAAAACCAGAGATATAAAAGATGGTATATATGATTCGGCAAAATTTGTGGAACAGGATCTGCCTGCCTATAATGATGGATATATGACCGGTATGGTATATTACAATATAGGTGATACAGTCAAGGTAAATAGTCAGTTAAAAGGATATCTTGATACGGATACAGATGTTGTGCGATATGCCGGAAGAGATCTCACAAAGAATAAGCTGAAGAAGATGGAAGCTTATCTTGAATCAAAAGGATTGTTAATTGTTGCGGGTGATATGTATGGACCTGTTACAACAAAGGATAATCTGGTTGTAAATCCGACAGCAGTAACAGATGGCAATGAAACGGACAGAGATCATGGGCGTGTGGATAATTCTTCCAATATGTATGAACTTCTGATGTTCGGTTGTGGTAAGCTATATAATACAACAACAGGTCAGTATGAAGATAATAGCGAGTCAACTCAATATACAAAATATGAGAATATGATCAGTACGAGTATGATTGCAGCAAAGAGTATCGAAAAGGATCTGATCAATAAATATGTTGCAACAGAAAAGCTTGTATTGACTGTAAACAGTCAGCCACAGGAATATATGTATGAGAGAAAACAGAATTCCGAGGTTATTGATCCTGATAAAGTAAAATATTTGGAACAGAATGCGGATGGAAGCAGAACAATGACATTTGAGTTCAGTATTGCTTCAGACAGTTCTGATCCGACTATGAATGCAACATATCAGCCGCATTTATATATTGATATCAATAATGACGGTAAATATTCCAGCACAACGGAAGATATCAAGGATATTGTGGTAACAGTAAAAGGAACAGGTGCGGAAGCTGAAAAGAATGCAGACGGCAATTATGTTCTGAATAAAGATGTAGAATATGTGTTAAAACGTGATGTTTCTAATGAATACAGTGGGCTTTTGAAGTGGAAGCTGGATGTGCAGTCTTATCAGTACCAGAACGCACATGATTCGGCAGAAGGTTATACACTGGCAGCTAATATCACAGGAGAAGATAAGATCTGTAAGATACTGCAGCTGACAAATAATACAGGTTCCAACCTGAATCTGGAAGCACAGCTGGCTGATCCGAATTCCAAGTTTGGCAAGTATCTGCAAAATGTACCGGGCTATACGGTAGAGATCAAGACTGTAACAGTCAGTGAGTTTGAAAAAGACTTTGTAGCAAAATACAGTGCTTATGCTGCATCTGCATCGACAGATGCGAATGGTAATACTGCAACGAAGAAGAGCTTGAAAGAATATGCGCTTGATTATTTCAATTCGGTTGAAATCAAAGCACCGGAAAAAGACAAAGACGATAAGGTAACAAAAGAAGGTGTATATGGTGCGAATATGTTAGTCCTTGGATTTGGTGATAACTTTGCCAATTTCTCAAGCGATGATGCAATTGCGGCAGTAGAAAGTTATATGGAAAGCGGAAAACCAACGCTTTTGACACATGACTTTATCATGTTCTTCTCAAACTACAAACAGGCAAAGAGACTTCGTAATCTGGTAGGTATGGATCGTTATGGTATGACGCAGAATATTATAGCAGAGTCAGATGGAACAAAGATAACGGTAAAAGAACTGGTAAATGCGGCAACTTCTTCGAGTGGCGTCAAATATCTGCATTCCTCTAACGATTATACAAGAGCGCAGAATGCAAGTGAGATCATGACAATAGAAGCAACCGGTAAAACGGTAGCATATCAGCCGGGTAAAGGACGACAGACAGTTCTGAGAACAACGCAGGGTGTGAATAATACAACTGCAGTACGTTTTATGAATAGCACAGGCGATCAGTATTGGATCAACTCTAGTAAGGCAAACAGAGATAAAAATGAAATCGGGGCAGACTCATATACAGTAAATAAGTTAAATGAGGGGCAGCTTACGGTTTATCCATATGTGTTACCGGATCAGTTTAAAGTGACTTCTACGCATTCTCAGTATTTCCAGCTGGATATGGATACAGATGATGACGGTGACGGAGAATCAGATGTTGTAGTATGGTATACATTAGGCGGAAATGGTCATGATTTCGACCCCTATGCAGATAATGTCGGTGGACCGATGGCATCTGACGGATATTATATTTACAATAAGGGAAATATTACATATACCGGTGCAGGACATTCATCATTGGAAAATGCATCTGAAACAGAGGCTCAGCTGTTTGTAAATACCTTGTTTGCATCTTTTACGGCAAGTTATACAGAGCCATCCGTTGGATTTTTTGAGACACCGAATCCAAATGCAGCAGCAATCACAAGTATATCAATACCGTATGATAAGAATGTGACGAATCCGGACGGAACAACAGCAATAGATTCCTCTATTCTGACAAATTCTAACGGAGTAAGGAAGTATCAGTTTGTAGATCCAAATACAAATGCCAGTGTAGATGCAACAACAAGCGGAACTCCAATTTACTTCAGACTGAATGATACAAACTTTGTCAGAGGTACAAAATATATGGCAATTCAGTATTATCTGAAGCTGGATGGAATGAAGAAAGATGATGTTGTTACACTGAATGATAATTCGGCAGTGAAGGTAGAGGAAAAGGTTATCAATAAAGTCACGGTTCCGGTTGTGAATATTTCAAAGGTGATCAAAACTTATTCGGTAGCAAATAATCAGCTGAATACAGAGATTGCAAGAGATGCAAACGGAAAAGTATCGAATTTGGAAAGTATGACAACATATGGATTCTACTTGCCGCTTTCATACTTAAATACAACAGGTGAGTTTACAATCTATCTGGAAGCCCAGACTACGATTAATTCTGTTTCATCAATAACAGGTGAAACAACGACAACGGTAGTTCCGGAGCTTGGTTATCAGGAACTCACAGTAACAAAGACAGATCTCTTAGATCTCGACTAATTACAGATCAAAACATAGAAGGGAAGGCGAACGCCTTCCCTTTTTTAGCCAGATTTGTCAAAAAAGATACCGAAAATGCGGCAAACGGAAAAAAAACTTTACACATCCTTTTTTTTAGTGTATAGTTTGAAACGATTATTACAGGACATTAGGGGAAGTAGTATGGCAAAGTATTTGGTTATTGTGGAATCACCGGCAAAGGTGAAGACAATTAAAAAGTTTTTGGGCAGCAATTATGAGGTCATGGCGAGTAACGGACATGTCAGAGACCTGCCTAAGAGTCAGATGGGAATTGATATCGAGCATGATTTTGAACCGAAATATATTACGATCCGTGGTAAAGGGGATATATTAGCAGCGCTTCGTAAGGAAGTGAAGAAAGCAGATAAGATTTATCTCGCAACTGACCCTGACCGCGAGGGAGAGGCAATTTCATGGCATTTATATATTGCACTGAAGCTGGAAAATAAGAAGGTTTATCGTATTACTTTCAATGAGATCACAAAGAATGCAGTCAAGGAATCGCTGAAGCATCCGCGTGAGATCGATATGGGACTTGTGGATGCACAGCAGGCACGTCGTGTACTGGACCGTATGGTAGGGTATCAGATCTCACCGCTTCTGTGGGCGAAGGTAAAGAGAGGACTTTCCGCAGGCCGTGTACAGTCTGTGGCACTTCGTATCATCTGCGACAGGGAAGATGAGATCAATGCATTTATTCCGGAAGAATACTGGACAGTGGATGCGCTGCTTTCCGTTCCGGGAGAGAAAAAGCCGCTTACCGCGCATTTTTACGGGACAACAAAGGAAAAGATGACGATTTCTTCTAAGGAAGAAATGGAGAAGATAGAGAAAGACCTGAAAGGCGCAGCCTATCAGGTGACAGATGTGAAGAAGGGGGAACGTGTGAAGAAAGCACCGCTTCCTTTTACGACATCTACTTTGCAGCAGGAAGCCAGCAAGGTGCTGAATTTTTCAACACAGAAAACCATGCGTATTGCGCAGCAGTTATATGAAGGCGTGGAGATCAAGGGCAGTGGTACGGTCGGTCTGATCACCTATCTGCGTACGGATTCTACCCGCGTATCGGAAGAAGCTGAGGCAATGAGCCATAAGTTTATTACGGAAAACTATGGCGGCGAATATGCGGCTGATGTGCATACCAAGGAGAAGGAAGGCAAAAAGATCCAGGATGCGCATGAAGCGATCCGCCCGACGGATATCGAGCGAGTTCCATCCGAGATCAAGGATTCTCTGTCGCGTGAACAGTTCAGACTGTATCAGCTGATCTGGAAGCGTTTTACCGCGAGCAGAATGGCATCTGCAGTTTATGAGACAACCTCTGTAAAGATCGATGCAAACGGATATCGTTTCACGGTAGCAGCTTCCAAAGTGAAATTTGACGGTTTTATGAGTGTTTATACACAGGAAGAGGATGAAAAGGCAGAAGGGAATAAGATGCTGGGCAGTCTGGATGAACATACAAAGCTTTCCTGGGAGAGCTTTGACAGTAAGCAGCATTTTACACAGCCGCCTGCACATTATACGGAAGCAAGTCTGGTCAGGACACTGGAGGAGCAGGGCATCGGACGTCCGAGTACGTATGCACCGACGATCACAACGATCCTTGCCAGAAGATATATTGTAAAGGAAGCAAAGAATCTGTATGTAACAGAGCTTGGAGAAGCGGTCAACAATATTATGAAGACAGCCTTCCCGAGTATTGTAGATGTCAGCTTTACGGCGAATATGGAATCACTGCTTGATTCCGTGGAAGAGGGTGGCGTCAACTGGAAGGTGGTTGTTTCCAATTTCTATCCGGATCTGCATGAGGCCGTGGAAAAGGCAGAAAAAGAGCTTGAGTCTGTCAAGATCGAGGATGAGGTTTCGGATGTTGTCTGTGACCAGTGTGGTAGACAGATGGTCATTAAATATGGACCGCACGGAAAATTCCTGGCGTGTCCGGGTTTCCCGGAATGTCGCAACACAAAGCCGTATCTGGAGAAGATCGGCGTGAAATGCCCGAAATGCGGGAAAGAGGTTGTGATCCGTAAGACGAAGAAAGGCAGACGTTATTATGGCTGTGAGGATAATCCGGCCTGTGATTTCATGGTATGGCAGCGCCCGAGCAATAAGCTTTGCCCGAAATGCGGAAATGTACTTGTAGAAAAGGGAAATCAGCTTGTTTGTTCTGCAGAGGGCTGCGGTTATAAAGAAAAGAAAGAAACAAAAGAAGCATAAGATTCTGAGAGGTAATTGTCCGATTTTATTGTAAAATCGGACAATTTGTGTTATTATACATATAAATTCTGAATATTATATGCAAAAGCGCTATATGACAGATTGATCCGGGTGCGAATGATAAGAGCAAGAGGGAATGAAAATGAGCAGTGTACAATTATTGGATAAAACCAGAAAGATCGGGAAGTTACTTCACAACAACAATTCCAGTAAGGTCGTATTTAATGATATCTGCAATGTGTTAAAAGAGATCCTGCAGTCGAATGTACTGGTGATCAGCAAAAAGGGCAAGATCCTCGGAGTTGGCAGGACAGATGGGATCGAGACGCTGGATGAGCTGTTTGAAAGCAAGGTCGGCGTCTTTGTGGACAGTCTTCTGAATGAGCGGTTTTTAAGCGTGTTATCGACAAAGGAAAATGTCAATCTGGAAACGCTCGGTTATGAGGGAGAAAAGGCGCACCAGTATAAAGCACTTCTGTCCCCAATCGATATTGCGGGAGAGAGACTGGGTACGCTTTTTATTTATAAGAAGCAGCAGGAATATGAAATCGATGATATTATCCTCTGTGAGTACGGAACAACTGTAGTCGGACTGGAAATGCTACGTTCAGTCAATGAAGAAAGTGCAGAAGAAGTCAGAAAAAGAGCCGTTGTGAAATCCGCGCTCAGTACGCTTTCACAGTCAGAGCTGGAAGCGATCATCCATATATTTGATGAGCTAGGTGGCATGGAAGGCATTCTGGTGGCGAGCAAGATCGCAGACAGGATCGGCATTACAAGATCGGTTATCGTCAATGCCCTGCGGAAGTTTGAGAGTGCGGGTGTGATCGAATCCAGATCTTCGGGAATGAAGGGTACGTATATCAAGGTTGTCAATGATCTGGTATATGAAGAGCTGGATCGTGTGAAAAAAAATATGTAACAGAATAGACGGAGAAAGGGAATTCTCGGGCTTGGAAAGGGGTTTTGTGATGCAGGATCTGTTTCCGGGCCTGTTTTTTTTCCAAGAAATCCTTGTGTTTTTTGCGTTTTAATTTATAATGGAATAAGGTAGGCTTATTAGATGAAATGAGGTGTTAAAGTGATCAACTCCAATATTTATGATTATGTAAATGTGCTGGATAAGGCGGCAGATGCTTCCTGGATGAGACAGGAGGCAATCTCCAACAATATTGCAAATGTGAATACACCCGGCTATAAAAGGCAGGACGTGGCGTTTGAGGACAGCCTGCAGGAGGCGATCAGTAATTCACGTTACAGATCAACAGACGAAAAGGTGGCAAATTTAAGCAAGGCAGATCTTAGGATCCGCAGCTATACGGACAGCTCCGGCTTCTCCTACCGTCTGGATGGCAATAATGTAGATATCGATACAGAAAATGCTGCACTGGCCAGAAACCAGCTGAAGTACAATGCGCTGGTTGACAGCATCAATCATGAGTTCTCCATGATTAAGGCAGTGACACAGTAGAGTAGGAGGAAGTTATGAGTATATTTGATTCTTTCAGCATCAATGCCTCCGGTCTGACAGCTGAGCGGTACCGGATGGATGTGATCTCGGAAAATATAGCCAATATCGATACCACAAGAACAGAAGACGGAACCCCTTACCGCCGCAAGCTTGTGACATTTGAAGAAAAAGGCAAAAACGGGACATTTGCATCTGCGCTGGCAAAGGCAAAAGGGGATTATATCGGCGGCGGTGTACGTGTCGGAAAGACTTATGAAGATACAGAAACGGAAATGAAAATGGTATATGATCCGTCCCATCCGGATGCGGATGAAAACGGATATGTGACATATCCGAACGTCAATGTTATTACGGAAATGACAGACCTGATCGATGCCAGCCGTTCCTACGAGGCGAATGCGACGGCATTTTCCACCAGTAAGAGCATGGCTGTCAAAGGTTTGGAGATGGCACAGTAAGATTTGTAAAGGGAGAGAATGACAATGGATATTACCTCGTTGTATAATGTCAGCAGCGGTGTGATCAAAAATGCTCTGCAGACAGAAGACCCGGGAAAGGTAAATGACAAAAGCAGTGATGCGTTTGGCGGTTTTTTGTCTGCTGCCATGGATAACATCACACAGGCAAATGCATATATATCAGATGCAGAGGATGAAAAGGTAAAGCTTGCAATGGGAGAGACGGAAAATACGCATGATCTTACGATTGCATTGCAAAAAGCATCTGCTGCGATCTCTTATACGGTAGCGATCAGGGATAAATTTCTGGAGTCCTACCGGACCATCATGAATATTCAGATTTAATATGGAAAAGTAGGAGACGAAAATGGCAGATAAATTAAAACAGATTCCAAAGAAGCTTCTGGACTGGTGGAACAAATTCAGCCCGAAGCAGAAAACAATTCTTGTCTGTGCGCTGGCAGGTGTGATCCTGACGGTTTCTATTGTGGCATATGTTCTGACAAGACCGCAATATACACTGGTTGCAAATTGTGAAACAACAAAGGATGCATCCGATGCGACAGCACTTTTAGAGGATAATAGTATTACATATAAGACATCGGATGATGCACTTTCTATTTATGTCCTGTCCGGACAGGCTTCCCAGGCGCGTATGGTGCTTGGCGCCAATGATATTTCGACTGCGGTTCCGCAGATTGATGATGTGACCTCCGGCGGACTTTCCACGACAGAGTCGGATAAGCAGAAACGCTACATTGTATACAAGCAGAAAATGATGGAGCAGGATCTGCAGACGATCGATGTTATTGATAAGGCACATGTGACATTCAGTATTCCTGAAAATGACGGTACGCTGATTCAGCAGAATACAGATTCTTCTGCTTCCGTTGTGCTGGAATTAAATGGGGAACTGGGCAGTGATAAAGCATCTGCGATCGCGCATATGATCGCAACTTCTCTCGGTAACAGCAGCACGGATAATGTAACGATCATCGATTCCCTCGGTAATCTCCTGTATTCCGGTGAGACGCAGGCACAGGGCACAGGCAATGCGAGTACGCAGTTTGCGGTAAAACAGGATGCGGAAAATATCGTCAAGCAGGAAGTAAAGAGTGTGCTGATTGGTACAAACCTGTATGATAATATCGAGGTTGCCAGCAATCTGGCGCTGGATTTTTCAACGTATAAAACGACAGAGCACAATTACTCCGCCCCGGACGGGCAGACGCAGGGCATGCTTGCCTCAGAGGACACCTACAATTCAGAAGCGGCCAATGGCGTGGCAGGCACACCCGGTACGACTTCCAATGATCAGGACGGTACTTATGTGATCGAGGATGGCAGCAACAGCTCCGAGACAGTAACGGAGGAATCCAGAAAGTATCTGCCGGATGAAAAGATCACAGAACAGAATATTCCGGCGGGATTGATCCAGTATGACAGTTCTTCTGTATCCGTAACGGCGAAAAAGCTGCATATCTACAAAGAAGAGGATATTCAAAGTCAGGGACTTCTGACGAATATGACATGGGATGAGTACAAGGCGGCAAACGGTGAGCAGACAAAGCTGACGGTGGATGATGATGTATACAGCATTGTAAGCAATGCAACCGGTATCCCGACAGCAAATATTGCAATCGTTGCTTATGATGTACCGGTATTTATCGATAAAGAAGGTTCTTCGATAAAAGCAACGGATATTGTTCAGGTGATCCTGATCATTGCGATCCTGGCTGTGCTGGCATTTGTTGTGATCAGAAGCATGCGTGCGCAGAAAGCGGATCAGCAGGAGGAAGAGCTTGCAGTGGAATCACTGCTGCAGTCTACACCGCAGGAAGACCTGGAAGATATTGAGCTGGAATCCAAATCGGAGGAACGTAAGCTCATTGAAAAATTTGTGGATGAAAATCCCGAAGCAGTTGCAAATTTACTGCGCAACTGGCTGACGGAAGACTGGGGGTAGCCCATGGGTAAACATGGAGATTCGGAGATCAGCGGCGTACAGAAGGCGGCAATCCTTCTGATCGCACTCGGTCCTGAGAAGTCCTCTCAGATCTTCAAGCATCTGAAGGAAGAGGAAATCGAAGAACTGACGCTGGAGATTGCCAATACAAAAAGCATTACAACACAGACAAAAGATGAAGTGATCAAGGAGTTTTACGAGATCTGTCTGGCGCAGCAGTATATCGCGGAAGGCGGTATCGGATACGCCAAAGAACTTCTGGAAAATGCGCTTGGTACGGATAAGGCGATGGAAGTCATCGGCCGGCTGACCGCATCTCTGCAGGTAAAACCGTTTGAGTTTGTCAGAAAGGCAGATGCTTCCCAGCTTCTGAACTTCATTCAGGATGAGCATCCGCAGACGATCGCACTTATTCTTTCTTATCTGCCGGCGGGACAGGCAGCACAGATCATTTCTGCACTGCCACCGGACAGACAGGCAGATGTGGCAATGCGTATCGCGACAATGGACAGAACAAGCCCGGATGTCATCAAAGAGGTAGAGCGCGTGCTGGAAACAAAGCTGGCATCGCTTGTCAACCAGGAATACAACGTGATCGGCGGCGTCGATGCAGTCGTCGAGATCTTAAATACAGTAGACAGAGGAACAGAGAAGCATATCATGGAATCTATGGAGATCGAAGAGCCGGAGCTGGCAGACGAGATCCGCAAGAAGATGTTTGTCTTCGAGGATATCCTGCTGCTTGATGACCGTGCGATCCAGAGAGTGCTGCGTGATGTGGATAATTCTGATCTGGCGATCGCCTTAAAGGGTGCAAACGAACAGGTACAGAATGCAATCTTTAACAACCTGTCCAAACGTCTGGCTTCCATGATCAAGGAAGATATGGATTTCATGGGACCTGTCAGAATGAAGGATGTAGAGGAAGCACAGCAGAAGATCGTCAATATTATCAGAAAGCTGGAGGATTCTGCTGAGATCGTTATTTCCAGAGGCGGAGGTGACGAGATCATTGTCTAGTCAGAGTTTGTTTAAAGCGGGATTTGTGAAGCTGGATGCGGATGCTGTCCGTGTGATCAATTCCAATGACAGAATTTCCCAAAAGCTGGAATCCCTTCGGAAAATGCCTTCTTATCCGAATGAGATCATGGAGGAAGAAGAGGCATACATGGATGAAGCGGAAAATGATGAGACGGCTGCAGCAGAGCCGGACGGACAATCGGATGCGCAGCTGATAGAAAGTTCGCTGAATGAAAATGCAACGAAGCTGATCGAGCAGGCAAACAGCCGCGCAGAGCAGATCATAGCAGAGGCGAATGCACAGGCACAGCAGATCATCGCAGATGCACAGGCGCAGAGCCAGGCAGATGCGAGACGTGCGCTGGAACAGGCACAACAGCAGGGCTATACACAAGGGTATAGCGAGGGAAATCAGAAGGCGGTGCAGGAAACACAGGCAAAAATGGCAGAGCTTTCTGAAAAGGAAGCAGCCATGGAGCGGGAGTATCAGGAAAAGCTGGACAATGTGGAGCCATATCTGGTTGACAAGCTGACCGATATTTACGACCATATTTTTGCGGTAGATCTGTCAGAATACAGAAATGTGATATTCCATCTGATCAGCAACACGCTGCATGCACTGGAGAATACAGATACTTATCTGATCCATGTATCCGAGCAGGACTATCAGTTTGTCAGTATGCAGAAGACACAGATCGCCGAGGATGGAGGTGTTAAGCCATCCATGCTTGAATTTGTGGAGGACCGGACGCTCGGGAAGAATGAGTGTCTGATCGAAACACCGGATGGCATATATGACTGCAGTCTTTCCGTGCAGCTTTCAGAACTGAAACGGAAGCTGCTTTTGTTGTCCTATTCGGGAGCAAAGGAGCAATGAGTGTGTCAGATACATGTGTGAATATTGAAAAATATGATGAATTAAAGGAAGAACTTTATTTTAAAAGACTGGGAAAGATCGCAGGTGTGGTTGGTCTGACGATAGAATCGGTAGGACCGGATGCCAGATTGGGCGATCTTTGCCGCATTTATAAGAGCGGACGTTGCGGAGATTATATTTCTGCAGAGGTTGTCGGCTTTAAAGACGGACTGACGCTGCTCATGCCTTATGAGGTGACGGACGGTATCGGTGGTGGCTGTATCGTGGAAAACGAAGGCTGCCCGCTGACGGTGCATGTAGGACCTTCTTTACTGGGGAAAACACTGGATGGCCTTGGCAGACTTCCGGATGGCAGTTTCCCACAGGGAATGGAGTATCCGGTAGAAGCACCGCCGCCTGATCCGATGGCAAGAGAGATCATCGATACTGTGCTTCCGCTTGGTGTAAAGGCGGTAGACGGACTGATCACAGTCGGAAAAGGACAGCGTATCGGCATTTTTGCCGGCTCCGGTGTCGGTAAATCTACTTTAATGGGTATGTTTGCCCGCAATACAAAAGCGGATATCAATGTGATCGCACTGATCGGAGAACGAGGCAGGGAAGTGCGGGAATTTATAGAGAGAGACCTCGGAGAAGAGGGAATGCGGCGTTCGGTCGTTGTTGTGGCGACTTCCGATAAACCGGCGCTGGAACGTAATAAAGCTGCCAAGACGGCTACGGCAATCGCAGAGTATTTCCGCGATCAGGGAAAGGATGTCCTTCTGATGATGGATTCTCTGACACGTTTCAGCATGGCACAGCGTGAGATCGGACTGGCAAGCGGAGAACCGCCGGTAACAAGAGGTTATCCGCCGAGCGTGTACTCGGAAATGCCGAAGCTTTTAGAGCGCGCGGGACGTTCTGATAAAGGTTCGATCACCGGACTGTATACTGTCCTGGTGGACGGTGATGATTTTAACGAACCGATCACGGATACGGCTAGAAGTATTCTGGATGGACATATTATGCTGGATCGAAAGCTGGCACATAAGAACCATTATCCTGCGATCGATATTTTGCAGAGTATTTCCCGTTGCATGAGCCAGATCGCGGCGAAGGAGCATAAACAGGCAGCAGGTAAGCTGAAAAATGTCATGGCAACTTATCATGAAGCGGAAGATCTGATCAATATCGGAGCCTATAAAAAGGGCAGTAATCCCGATATCGATTATGCGATCGAGAAGATCGGTGCGGTAAATGATTATGTCATGCAGCAGACGGATGAAAAGTTTGAATTTGAAGAAGAAGTCAATATGCTGGAGCAGATATTTGAAGCCTGACAGGCAGGGGAATAAGCAATGGCAAAATTCCGGTATCGGATGCAGAATATATTAAATATCAAAGAAAAGCTGGAGATGCAGGCAAAAAATGAATTCGCGGCTGCTAATATGGAGCTTTTAGAAGAGCAGGAGCGGCTTTCTGTGATGCTGCGGGAAAATGCGGCGCTGCAGGAGGAAGGCAGAAAGCTCAGGCAGAAGGAAAGTCTCAGTATCCGGGATATTGCGGATAACAGCCTTTCTGTTTCTCTGATGAAAGAAAAAATGAAAAGACAGGCACTTGCCATTCATCGGGCAGAGCAGAAGGTGGAAGAAAAGCGAAAGGCAATGACGGATCTGATGCAGGAGAGAAAAACGCAGGAGGTTTTGCGGGATAAGGCGTTTGAAGTCTTTCAGCAGGAGGAAAAGGCGGAAGAAGGAAAGCAGATCGACCAGCTGACCAGCTATACATATGGACAGAAGGCAAAGAAGGAAGAGAGCAGGTGACAAAATGGCAGATACGGAGAAACAGACAGCAGATCTGAAAGCTGATAAAAAACGGCTGAAGGATGAAAAAAATAAACTAAAGCAGGAACAGAAGAAGCAGCGGAAAGAAGCGCGGGCGCGTGCAAAAGAAATCGCACTGGAGGAAGCACAGCTTGATGACGACTCGGAAGGAAATCCTGCATCCGTCATATTGATCACGATCGTGATCGTGGCGATCTGGCTTCTGATCCTCGGACTTCTGATCAAACTGGATGTGGGAGGTTTTGGCAGCAATGTCATGACACCGATCCTGAGGAATGTACCGGTCGTCAATAAGATCCTGCCGGCGTCGGAATCTGCGGCCGATGAGAGTGGATATGAAGGGTACAGCTCTTTGCAGGAGGCGGTCGACCAGATCAAGACACTGGAGCTTCAGCTTTCCGCAGCGACAGCGGAATCGCAGACGGATGAGACGACGATCGCGCAGATGCAGGCGGAGATCGAAAGACTGAAAACGTTTGAAAATAACCAACTGGAATTCCAAAAGATCAAAAACGAATTTTATCAGGAAGTTGTTTATGCGGAAAAAGGACCGGGTGCAGACGAATATGCCAAGTATTATGAGTCTATGGATCCGACGACAGCAGAGGCGCTATATAAAGAGGTTGTCGCCAAACAGCAGGAAACGACGGAAATACAGGATTATGCAGCTGCATATTCCGCAATGAAGCCAAAAGAGGCAGCAGCGATCTTTGAATCCATGACGGATAATCTTCAGCTGGTTGCCCGGATTCTGGGTGTGATGTCAGCAGATGACAGAGGAAAGATACTTGGTGTGATGGACGCGGCAGTGGCAGCGCGTGTCACAAAAATTATGGATCCGGAAAGCTAATATTTGTGCCCGGACGACCGATATAAATAATAGAGTTCTGTGCAGATACGGAGCTCAAAAATCGGAAGGAAAGGAGGAGCCATATGACAAGTAATGCAATTAGCAATCTTGCAGGGACGACAGGGTATCAGATGAGAGCCCCAAAGGCGCAGCAGAATGCGGAACAGAGTTTTTCGGATATGCTCAGACAGACAGCCCCGACAATGCAAAGCCCGGCAGAAAGTGCACAGCAGACCGCGGAGCCGGCAAAAGAGCAGCCGGACCAGGCAGATCTGCAGCAGACAGACACGCAGCGGACTGATAATCAGCAGACAGATGAAGTCAAAGAGCCAAAGGCACAGGATGCGCAGAAGCCTGCAGAAAAGGAACAAGTGCAGCAGACAGAAGATACCGCTGCAGAAGAACCGAAGCAGGAAGAAGAAAACGGAGGACCGGATGCGGTATTGCTTTCGGATGTGATGCAGCAGATCCTGCAGCAGATCACGGAGCAGCTCGGTGTTTCGCCGGAAGAAGTCCTGCAGGCGATGGATGCACTTGGTATTTCCGCGGAAGATCTTTCGCAGAATATGGCAGCACTATTGTCAGAGCTGACAGGTACGGATCAGATGGCGGTTCTGACGGATGAATCGCTTTATACACAGGTAAGTGATCTGGCAAATGCGGTAGAGCAGACGATCGAAGAGTTGGCAGATACTTTGGGGATGGATAAAGAGCAGCTGACAACACTTCTGCAGGACAGTGTACAAAATCCGGAAAAGCCGGTTATTGTAGTGGAACAGGAATCTGCAGCACCTGTTACCGATATGCAGCAGGAAAGCACAAGCGATCAGGAAGTACAGACGGCAACGACCACGGATATCGAGGCAGAGCAGCCGCGTGAGACAAAGAGAGACGAAAAAGGTAATATGCAGCAGCAGATGCAGGATATGCAAAAGCCCGCAGAAAATCTGCAGCAGACGCAGGGCAGTGCAATAGCGGCAGAACAGACGACAGAGCGGTTTGACCTGCAAAGGACACAAAAGATCATAGATCAGATTGCGGATTATGTGAAGATACATTCGGGCGAAAAGCTCACTTCAATGGAGATCGCGCTAAATCCGGCAAGTCTTGGCAGTGTGAACCTGCACGTATCCTCAAAGGGTGGTGTGATCAGCGCACAGCTGTATGCACAGGATGAGGCAGTCAGGGCAGCTCTGGAGAGTCAGGTGGCAGCATTGAAGGAATCGCTGGAAGCACAGGGCATGAAGGTAGATGCGATCGAAATTACGGAGCACAGCCATCAGCTGGAACAGAATCTGGATCAGAACGGCGGGCAGCAGGAAAGTGCAGAAGCACAGAAAAAGTCAGGCAGAAGACTTTTAAATCTGGATGAACTTCCGGAAGAGGAAGCCTATGAAGAGGAAATGACACAGGCAGAAAAACTGCAGATTGAAATGATGCGGATGGGCGGTAACAAACTGAACTTCCAAGTATAAAAGAAAGGAGAGAAGCATGGGCGTAGCAGCAATTGTAGAAGATGGCAAGATCACAAATGCAACATCGACAACAAGTACAAAGGAAAAATCCTCAACACTCGGCAAAGATGATTTCCTGCAGCTTTTAGTAGCGCAGATGAAATTTCAGGATCCGCTTGAGCCGACTTCCAATACGGAATACATAGCACAGTATGCGACGTTCTCGGAAGTGGAACAGATCCAGAATATGAGTAAGAGCATGGATCTGAGCAGAGCCTCAAGCCTTGTCGGACAGACCGTACAGATCACTTCCACGGATGATAACGGCAAAGAAACGACGAAGATGGGTAAAGTGGATTATGTAAAATATGAGAACGGAAAAGCAATGGTTTCCGTTGATGAGGAACTGTACTCTCTGGATGATGTGACTTATGTATGTGATCAGGACTACCTGACAGCTTTCGGACTGGCACAGACGCTTGTATCGGATATGGCAAAGCTTCCGAAGATTGAACAGGCAACAGCATCTGATAAAGAAACAATTGAAAAGGTTCTGAAACAATATGATGATATGAATGATTATCAGAAGACATTCTTATCCAAGTCAGTTGTCGGTTCACTGGAAGAATATCGCAAGAAGCTGGCTGAGCTTTCCGGCAATAAAGCAGATGACACGGAGAATGCAGACGGTGATAAAGCAGACGGCGGCAAAACAGACGGCGGCAATGATACAGCACAGGATGTATAGAAACGGAGGCGGAATATGAGTATACAGATAAACCCATACATATCCGCTTTGCAGGAAACACAGAAAGCCCCGGTTTCAAAAACGCAGGAAAAAAGCGAAGCAGGCAGCTTTGGAGCATTACTGGAGGAAAAGCAGAAACAGCTTGATACACAGACTGTCAGATTTTCCAAGCATGCGGCGAACAGGCTGTCGGAAAGAAATATCAATCTTTCGGAAGGCCAGCTGAGGCGTTTGAGCGAGGGGATGGATAAGGCAAGCGGAAAAGGAATCAAGGAACCGCTTGTGCTGATCGATAATCTGGCATTTATCGTCAGCACCGGATCCAGAACAGTGATCACGGCGACGAGTCAGGATCAGACACAGGAAAACATTTTTACAAATATTGATGGTACCGTAATCAACTAGCCGGACCTTACAGGAGGCTATCGGTTCCTGAATGACAGAGGGAACGAAAACGTACCACAAGGAGGTCATTTACTATGATGAGATCACTCTACTCTGGTGTATCGGGTCTGAAGACGCACCAGACAAAAATGGATGTTATTGGTAATAACATCGCAAATGTAAACACAACTGCATTCAAATCACAGTCCATTACATTTTCAGAACTGATGTATCAGACAACACAGGCAGCTTCGGGTGCCAATACACAGACCGGCAAGGCAGGTACCAATGCCCGTCAGATCGGTCTTGGCGTAAAATCAGGTGCGATCACTGCATCTGTGGAAACATCGGGCTCTTCTCAGTCTACGGGAAATCCGTTTGATATCAAACTGACCGGTAATTCTTTCTTTATCGTCAGCGACGGATCATCCAATTTCTTTACAAGGGACGGATCTTTCTATGTAGACGGTCAGGGCAATCTGGCTATGAGCTCTAACGGTTATACCGTACAGGGCTGGGGTGTGGATAACGGAAAGATCGTCAGAGATACGGTGAGCCCGCTTCGTATCATGAGCTCCGATAATATGACATATCCACCGGAGGCTACCACACAGGCACACGTTTCCGGTATTGTGGATAAGAATGATACTTCCGTCAGCTCGGAAGCAGGTAAGATTATCAGCATCAGCTTCTTTGATAACCGAGGTTACTCCTATACGGCAAAGCTTTCCATGAAGGCGACAGCAGCAGAAGGACAGTATACGGTAGAATTGACAGATATTCTTGATTCCAAGGGAAATGCGATCGATAAAACAAATATTAAACTCGGTTCTGTCAGAAATGTGGCAGAGAGCAAGAAGCTTTCTCTGGCAAACGGCTGCAGTATCAATGGCACTACACTGACGTATCTGGATGAGGCAGGTCAGAACCAGACAATGGATCTGAGCGGAAATCTGACAGATGCCCAGAAGAAGATACTGGCTGAGTCTTACGGCTTTACCTCCTACGATGAAATGGCAAAGCTGTATGTGGCGGGAGCTGATGGTACTGTTACGACACTGGGAGCCCATCTGGACGGTGGAACCTTTGCACAGGTGATCAATGCAGCGGATGGCAGCATTGCAACAGACGGAAAGCAGATCACAGGCGGTGTTATCCAGTATAATACGGCGACAGGTGAGATCCAGAGTGTCAACGGACTGACCAATAACCTGAATCTGGTGCTTGATTTTGGAGACCAGCCGGGCAGTGCGTTTGAGAATATTACGATTGACTTTTCACCATCATCTAACTACAATAACAACGGAACGAGTACGATCAGCGGTGATTACGGTGATGTTGATGGAAAAGGAACCGGTAGGAAGCTTGGTGAAATGACGGGCATTTCCATCCAGACAGACGGTATGATCTACGCAGCATACGATAATGGTATGACAAAGCTGCTTGGTCAGATCGCGGTTGCAAGCTTTGCAAATCCATCCGGTCTGCAGAAGGAAGGTGATAACCTGTATTCCGCAACCTTAAACTCCGGACAGTTTGATGGCATCGGTATGGATGTTACAAGTGACGGCGGTTATATGACGACAGGTGTTCTGGAAATGAGTAACGTAGATCTTTCTTCTGAATTTACAGAAATGATCACAACGCAGAGAGGTTTCCAGGCAAACTCCAGAATTATTACAGTTTCTGACACATTGTTGGAAGAACTTGTCAATCTGAAGAGATAAATTTGATGAAATAAAGGAAAAGCCTCTGTATCTTGCATACAGGGGCTTTTGTAATAGTAAATAATCTACCCAGGGTATTTTGCCTGCCTATGAGCAAGCTCACATGGGTTTAGACTTTTTGCCCCTGCCATCATTAAATATAGGGGGAATCTCTGTAATAAAAAAACGGGATTTAAGTGGTCGGGGTGGTTTAGAAATGTAAAAAGGCATAGACAAGATACAAAAAATTTAGTAGAATTGATTAGTAAGGTTAGAGGTATGTATATACATATAAAATAATAGGTAGGTGAAAAAATTGGATATAGCTTCCATTATCGGAATGGTCATGTGTGGCTTTTTCCTGATATACGGTATTTGCAGCGGTGATGACGGGGCAGCGGCACTTGGCAATTTCTATGATTTCTCGTCTATATTGATCACATTCGGTGGTGCAATCTGTGCGACACTGGCAAGTCATACGTTGTCAGACTTTTTGGCAGGTTTAAAGAGCTTTCTTCTGATCTTTAAAACGCCGGCACTTGATACACCGCAGATCATTTCCAAAATTATAGAGCTATCAAATGTAGCAAGAAAAGAAGGATTGCTTTCTTTGGAAGAGGCAGCGGCAGATTTGGACGATGCTTTTTTGAAGAAGGGAATCCTGTTGATCGTTGACGGAACAGATCCGGAGCTTGTCCGTGGTATCATGGATACGGAGCTGGGCAGTATCGATGCAAGACACAAAAAACGAATTGGGTTCTGGGAGGCACTTGGTGCCATGGGCCCTGCCTGGGGTATGATCGGTACGCTGATCGGTCTGATCAACATGTTAAAGAATATGTCGGATGTAACATCAGTCGGACCGAATATGTCCGTTGCACTTGTTACAACGTTTTACGGTTCCATACTTGCCAACTGGCTCTGTACGCCGGTCTCCGCAAAGCTGAAGGCTGATAATGATGCGGAGATCGAGGCAAAGGAGATCATGGTGGAAGGTCTGTTATCCATACAGGCAGGTGAAAACCCGCGTGTTATTGAAGAAAAGCTGAAATCCTTCCTGGCACCGAAGGACAGAACGACAGTCGGAGAAGAGGAGGCGGAAGTAAATGGCTAAGAAGCGGCAGGAAGAACCACCGAAGGGTTCCCCCGCATGGATGGCGACGTTCAGTGATCTGATGAACCTGCTTCTTTGTTTCTTCGTGCTTCTGTTTTCCATGTCTACTGTAGACGCACAGAAGTTTGAAGCAGTGGCTGCATCCTTTTCACAGACGTTCAGTATTTTTGAGGCCGGTGCAACTGCGATCGGAGACGGCATTCTGATCAGTAACGGCGTCAGTCAGCTCAATGAGCTTGATAAGTACATAAACAGTACCGGTAAATCAGCAGATACCGACACGCAATCGGATGCGCTTGAAGCATATCAGGCAGCTTCCATGGAGCAGGCAGAGCAGATGGCTGAGAATATAGAAGAAAGCCTGCAGGAAGATCACGGGGAATATAACAGCGATATTTCAGTGGATTTTACATCCCAGTATGTTTCATTGAATCTGAACGGTGCTTTTTTGTTTGATTCAGGCAGTGATCAGATCCGGGAAGAGGCAAAGCCGCTTCTGGACAAGGTGGGACAGATATTGGAACGTTATGCGGACAGTACGATCGAGATTGAAGGTCATACGGACAATGTGCCGATCCATAATGCCAGATTTGCCAACAATGATGAATTGTCAAGCTTCAGAGCACTTTCGGTATTTGATTATTTTATGTCTACGACCACACTTGATCCGGCAAAGATCAAACATTCCGGACGTGGTGAGTATGTTCCGGTTGCGGATAATGCGACACCGGAGGGAAGAGCAAAAAACCGGCGTGTGGAGATCAAGATCTATACAGAATTATCTGATTATGAATAAAAGGGAGTTTTAAAATGAAAAAGAATTTAATGTCAGTTCTGATTCTGGCGCTTCTAATCGTTAATATCGTGCTGACAGTAATCACAATGGTCAGCGTGACATCGACAAACAAAAAGACCGCATCGGTGGTAAACAGTATTGCAACGGTTCTGAATCTGGAGCTGAATACAAGCGGAGAGGATACGGCGGGAAAAGAGGTATCCATTGATGATACGGCTGTATATAATATCGAAGATTCCATGACGATCCCGCTTCGCAAGGGTGAAGACGGTAAGGAGCATTATGCACTCGTTTCGGTGTCTCTTGCCATGAATACAAAAGACAAAGATTATGAGACATACGGAACAAAGATCGCAGATAATGAAAGCCTGATCAAAGGTGAGATCGTAGAAGCATTTGGCAGCTATACGATGGAACAGATCCAGGCGGATTCGGACGTTGTCAGAGATGATATCCTGGCAAGGATCCAGGGACTTTATGATTCAAAGTTTGTTTATAAAGTTACATTCCGCGATATTATCATCCAGTAGTCTGGTGAAAGAAATGACATATGTCATGACAGGAGGTGAGTCAGGTGGGAGAGGTTTTATCTCAAAATGAGATAGACAGCCTGCTGCAGGCACTGAGCACCGGCGAGCTGGATGTAGATGAAATGAAATCGGCGCCGGAGAAGTCGGTAAAGAACTACGACTTTAAAAGACCGGCAAAGTTTTCAAAAGAGCATCTTCGTACGCTGGAAATCATATTTGAACATTACGGACGGCTTCTTTCCACGAATCTTCCGGTTTATCTGCGAAAAACGGTACAAGTCAGTGTGGCGAGTTCCGAAACGGTTACTTTTTCGGAATTTACGAATGCACTGAGCAATCCGGTCGTACTGGGCATTATCAATTTCGCACCAATGGCGGGAGATATCATTCTGGAGCTTTCCACGAATATCGGCTTTGCAATTCTGGATCGTATGCTGGGAGGAGCCGGAAAGCCCCTGGAGAAGAACAGGGAGTTCTCAGAGATTGAATTGTCAATACTTGACAAGATTATGGTCACCTGTATGCAGCTATTGCGGGAACCATGGAAAAATGTAGTGGATCTGGATCCGTTCATGGAGCGGATCGAGACAAATGCACAGTTTGCACAGATCATAGCCCCGAATGAGATGATCGCGATCGTGACACTGAATATCAAGATCGGTGATGTGGAAGGGTATATGAACGCATGTCTTCCATATATTACGCTGGAAGATATCATGGATAAATTAAATACGAAGTTCTGGTTCTCTACGATGCAGAATGCAAGCGGAGAGAATTATGCAGAATATATCAGTTCGATGATCAAGAGAACTGATATTCCGGTCAAAGCAGTGCTTGGAAAGAGTGTTGTTTCCGTCATGGATTTTGCCGGATTACAGGTCGGAGATGTCATCCGGCTTGATTCCAAGATAGACGATGAAATGGAAGTTTATGTTGGTAATATTAAAAAATTTACTGCGTTACCCGGTACAAGCAAGGATAATTATGCTGTCCGGATCACGTCAGTTGTCAGAGAGGAGGAATAAATAAATGGACGGTATGCTGTCACAGGACGAAATAAATGCACTGTTATCAGGCGTGAACGCAGGCAGTTCAGATCCACAGCCGGATCCGCAGCCGGCAGCGACGGAAGAGATCCTTACGGATATTGAAAAGGATGCCATTGGCGAGATCGCCAATATCAGCATGGGAACATCCGCTACCACACTTTATTCCCTGGTGAACCGTAAGGTCAATATCACAACACCGACGGTATCCATTGCAAATTGGAAAAATTTTATAGATGAACAGGAAAAACCGTGCGTTTTTATTCAGATTAAATATACGGAGGGTCTGGATGGTGCTAATATCCTGATCATGCGGGAAAGAGACGTAAAAGTTATCACCGATCTTATGATGGGCGGTGATGGCAGCAATATAGACGGTGAGCTTGGAGAACTGCATCTGAGTGCTATTTCAGAGGCGATGAATCAGATGATGGGTTCCTCTGCGACATCCCTTTCCTCCATGCTTGGCAGGATGATCGATATCAGTCCGCCGGAAGCAAGTCTTGTAAATATACTTGAAAATAAAAACGGAGCAGACATTGCACCGTTTTTGGCCGGTGATTTCGTGAAAATAGAATTCAGAATGCAGATTGAAGATCTGGTAGACAGTACGATCATGCAGCTGTATCCGATCGATTTCGCAAAATCCCTGTATAAGATTTTTATGGAACAGCAGATGGGAACGAGCGCAGCTCCTGCACAGCCGGATCCTGCGCCGCAGCCACAGTCGGTTCCTGCACCGCAGCCACAGCCGGATCCTGCACCGCAACCGCAGCCTTATGTTCCACCGCAGGCAGAAATGCCGCAGATGCCGCAGATGCAGCAGGCAATGCCACAGATGCAGCAGGCAAATATACAGCCTGCACAGTTCCAGGCATTCAATACGCAGATGCCACAGCAGATGGCAAGTCAGGAAAATATCGGTCTGATCATGGATGTGCCGCTGGAGGTTACTGTAGAGCTTGGCAGAACCAAAAAGTCTATTGCGGAGATTCTGGATTTTACGCCGGGTACGATCATCGAACTGGATAAGATTGCAGGAGAGCCGATTGATGTACTGGTAAACGGAAAGTTTGTTGCCAAAGGTGAGGTAGTTGTAATTGAAGAAAGCTTTGGTATCAGAGTGACAGAGATTATAAAATAAAATTCATTTAGGAGAGAGAATTATGGCAAAGAATATTTTGATTTGTGATGACGCAGCGTTTATGAGAATGATGATCAAGGATATCTTAACCAAAAACGGTTATAATGTGGTCGGAGAAGCCGAGAACGGTTTAAAGGCTGTCGAAAAGTATTCCGAGACAAAACCGGATCTGGTACTGATGGATATCACAATGCCTGAGATGGACGGTATCCAGGCGCTGAAAAAGATCAAAGAACTGGATTCCGGTGCAACAGTTATCATGTGTTCCGCAATGGGACAGCAGGCAATGGTTATTGAATCTATTCAGGCCGGTGCCAAAGATTTTATCGTAAAGCCGTTCCAGGCAGACCGTGTAATTGAAGCCGTGAAAAAGGTAGTGGGCTGATATGATCCTTGCGGCAGGTATGTTAGAATCAGCAGCCCGTCTGTTTACGGTGATACTGATCTTCCTGTTTGTTTTACTGCTGACCTATGGGACAACACGCTATATTGCCCGCTTTCAGAAACAACAGATCGACACGACCAATATAGAGATCGTGGAGACTTCCAGGATTGCGCCTAATAAGTATCTGCAGATCGTGCGGGCGGGAGAGAAATATATTCTTCTTGCAGTCTGTAAGGATACAGTGACTATGCTGTCGGAGCTGGATCCAGGTACGCTGAAACCAAAGCAGGAGACATCGCAGATGGATTTCAAACAGATCCTGGAGAAAGCAAGGAAGTATGCGGCGGACAGTAAAAACGATAAGAAACGGGCGGATAAAAATGAATAAATGGTACATACGGCTTGTAATGGTTTTTTGTGCGGTAGTTCTGTTTTTTTCTGCAGGGAGCATCAAGGCAGAAGCTTCTACCATGAACAGACATCTGGCAGGAGATACGGAAACAAGAACCAACATTACAGAGCCGGGCACATCGGATTCCGCAGAGGATCTGAAAAATCTGAATATAGCAAATACAATGACAGTTACGTACAGTGATGGGAACGGTACACTGGCAGGGTCTCTCAGAATATTGCTGATCCTGACGGCAATTGCAGTCGCACCGACTCTTTTGATCTGTCTGACAAGTTTTACACGTATCCTGATCGTGCTCCATTTTACCAGAATGGCACTCAATACGCAGTCCGCGCCACCCAATCAGGTGCTGATCGGTCTGGCACTTTTTCTGACGTTTTTTATTATGAGTCCGACGATCAATACGATCAATGAGGATGCGATCAAACCGTTTGAGGCCGGTGAGATCACGCAGGAGGAGGCTCTGGAGACCGGAGTGAAGCCACTGCGTGAGTTTATGTATAAGCAGACACAGACCAAGGATGCACAGATGTTCTGCGAGATCGGCAATATCGAATGGACGGGAGAACTTGCCGATATCCCGACGAGTGCCCTGATCCCTGCGTTTATGGTAAGTGAGCTGCGGACAGCATTCATTATCGGTTTTGTGATCTATATTCCGTTCCTTGTGATCGATATGGTTGTGGCATCAGCCCTGATGAGTATGGGTATGATGATGCTTCCACCGACAACGATTTCCATGCCGTTTAAGATTTTGTTATTTGTACTGGCGGATGGCTGGAATCTGGTCATTGTAAATCTTGTGAAAACATTTTACTTTTACTAGGAGGATGAGGTATGACAGTTGATCTTGTTGTGGAACTTGCAAATAAAGCTCTTTATACCGTCATATTAACGTCAGCTCCGGTACTTATTATTTCGCTTGTGATCGGTCTGATCGTCAGCATTTTTCAGACCGTTACGTCAATCCAGGAGCAGACACTTACGTTTGTACCGAAGATCGTTGCAGTTTTTGTAACGCTGATGATCTTAGGACACTGGATGCTGAACCAGATGACGAATCTCATGGTGGATATGTGGTCGGACTTTTCTGTTTATATCAGGTAATGGATCATGATAGAGTATAGTTTTTCAATCCAGGAACTTGAAATATTATTATTATATTTTGTCAGAGTGACATGTTTTATTTATGCAGCACCGTTTTACAGTATGAATAATACACCGAATCAGTTTAAGATCGGTTTGGGATTGTTTGTGTCTTATCTGCTTTATGCAGTGTCATTGCCGCATCAGGAACTGGTTTATGGGACTGTACTGGAATATGCGGTCATTGTGATGCGGGAAGCACTTGTCGGTCTGATCATCGGATGGGGCGCAAATATCTGCAGCTCCATTGTTTTATTTGCGGGACGTCTTGTCGATATGGAGATCGGTTTTGCCATGGTCAATGCGATCGATCCGACGACGAAGGAAAATGCTACGATCTCAGGCTTCTACTATCAGTATACGGTAATGCTTCTTCTGATCGTATCCGGTATGCACCGCTATATTCTGCAGGCGCTGGCACAGACTTATGAGCTGATCCCTGTAAATGGCGCGGTTTTCCGGTCGGAACCGCTGATGAAGGCTGTGATCGGCTTTATGAGCCAGTATATCAATATCGGTTTTCAGATCTGTCTGCCGATTTTCTGTGTGACGCTCATCGTTAATGTTGTACTGGGCATTTTGGCAAAGGTGGCACCGCAGATGAATATGTTTGCGGTCGGTATGCAGATCAAGATTCTGATCGGCCTGGGCGTTATGTTTCTGACAGTGGGCATGCTGCCTTATGTCAGCGATTATATTTATAAAGAGATGAAGATCATGATCGTCTCATTTGTGGAGGCAATCATGCCATGATAGAATACAGACTACAGTTTTTCGCCAAAGAAGGACCGGGCGGAGAAAAAACAGAAAAACCAACAGCAAAAAAGCTGGAAGATGCCAGAAAAGAAGGACAGGTTGTAAAGAGCCGCGAGGTATCCAATGCATTTACAATGATCGCACTTTTTGTTCTGCTGAAGTTATCCCTTTCTTTTCTGGGGGATCAGTTTTTGGGCAGCTTTGAAGATGCTTATAAGTATATTCCGGAAGTGGTCGGACTGACAGACGGTAAGATACGGAGCGGAGATTTTTCCATGCTGCTGTTTCATATGCTTTTGAGGATGCTCCTTACCATGGCTCCCTTTCTTGCGGTCGGTTTTGTGGTTGCGTTTCTTTCTGATTTTTTACAGGTAAAATGGAAGGTAACAACAAAACCTTTGCAGCCGAAATTCAGTAAGATGAATCCGATCAACGGATTTAAACGTATTTTTTCCGTCAATTCTCTGATGGAGCTTTTGAAATCTATTCTGAAAATCGGACTGATCAGTTATGTGGTTTATACGACGGTCAGGGACAAGCTGCAGGTCATTTACCTGCTGTTTCACATGACACTGTGGCAGGGAATTGCTTCTGCCGCTGATATCGCGATTTCAATCGGCATGAAGGTATCGATCGTTTATGTTATTATCGCGGTACTTGATTTTGCATACCAGAAGCATAAATTCAATAAAGACCAGATGATGACAAAGCAGGAGATCAAGGATGAATATAAGAATGCTGAAGGAGATCCTGCCATAAAGGGAAAACAGAGGCAGAGAATGCAGGAAGCTTCCCGCAGGCGTATGATGCAGGATATTCCCAAAGCGGATGTTGTTATTACGAATCCAACCCATTTTGCGGTGGCTATTCAATATGATGCCGAGGTAGCAGCAGCACCTGTTGTGCTCGCAAAAGGAGAGGATCATCTGGCGGCGAAGATCAAGGAAGTTGCCAGAGAAAATAAAGTAGAAATTGTAGAAAATAAACCACTTGCCCGTATGTTGTATTATAATGTAGATATCGGGCAGCAGGTACCGCCGGAATTGTATCAGGCGGTTGCGGAGGTGCTGGCAATGGTTTATCATATGCAGGGGAAGATATAGGATAAATCGTTTCTTAAGATAAGAAAAAAATATGATCAGGAAGGGAAGGTGATGGAATGAAAAAAGCAGATCTTGCAGTTGCAGGCTATGTCCTGGCGGCATTTATTATGTTGATCGTGCCAATTCCATCAGGTCTTCTTGATGTTCTGCTGTGTATTAACATGGCAGTAGCGTTTACGATCATGTTTGGCAGTATGTTTGCAAAAGAAGCACTGGATATGTCTTATTTCCCGACAGTTCTGTTATTCACGACCATATTCAGGATTTCCCTGAATGTATCTTCCACCCGTCTGATCCTGACAAGCGGCGATCCGGGTAATGTTGTCCGTACATTCGGACAGTTCGTAGGTGGTAATGACCTGATCATGGGTGCGATCGTCTTTATTATTCTGATCATCATCCAGTTTATGGTCATCAACAAAGGTTCCGAACGTGTGGCTGAAGTAACGGCGCGTTTTACACTGGATGCCATGCCCGGTAAACAGATGGCAATCGACGCGGACTTAAATACAGGCGCGATCACTGACAAGCAGGCAAAGGAACGACGTGATAAGATCCAGCAGGAAGCCAGCTTCTTCGGTTCCATGGATGGTGCGGTCAAGTATGTAAAGGGAGATGCAACCGCAGGCCTGATCATCACCGCTGTGAATATTGTCGGTGGTATTCTGATGGGAATGTTCCGTCAGGGGCTTGATTTTAATACAGCACTGAATACTTACGCAGTTCTGACGATCGGTGACGGACTTGTCAGCCAGATCCCATCTCTTCTGATCTCCTTATCAACCGGTATTCTGGTGACTAAGGGCAGTAAGGATGCAGATTTCGGTGCAGCATTGATCAGTCAGCTTTTTGGCGTACCGCGTACGATGTATATGGTAGGTGCGGTACTGATCGGCCTTGGTATTGTGACACCGCTGAATACGATCATTTTTGTCGGAGTAGGTGTTGCTTTTGTGGTAACGGGACGTATGATGGCAGGTACGATCGAAACGGCGCAGATTGAAAATGAAGCAAATCAGGAGGAGATGGCGGCAGAGGAGATCAGACAGCCGGAAAATGTTACCTCGCTTCTGCAGGTCGATCCGATCGAGCTGGAGTTTGGTTATGGTATCATACCGCTGGCTGATGTCAATCAGGGCGGAGATCTTCTTGACCGTGTTGTTATGATCAGACGGCAGATCGCACTTGAGCTTGGTACGATCGTTCCGATCATCAGACTGCGTGACAATATCCAGCTGAATCCGAATCAATATATTATCAAGATCAAAGGAATCCAGGTCAGTGAGGGAGAGATTCTGTTTGATCATTATATGGCAATGAATCCCGGTTATGTAGAGGAAGAGATCACAGGTATCAAGACGTTTGAACCTTCCTTCCATCTGCCGGCTGTCTGGATCACAGAAGGACAGCGTGAGCGTGCGGAAAGCCTTGGTTATACGGTAGTTGATCCACCGTCCATTATTGCAACTCATCTGACGGAAGTGATCCGCCAGCATATTGCAGAACTTCTGTCTCGTCAGGATGTACAGAATCTGGTGGACAACTTAAAGGAAAGCAATCCTTCCATTGTGGAAGAACTGGTGCCAAAGATGCTGGGACTTGGCGAAGTACAAAAGGTATTGCAGAATCTGCTGCGTGAAGGCATTTCTATCCGTGATCTGCTGACTATTTTTGAAACACTGGCAGATTATGCCCAGACAACGAGAGATACGGATGTTCTGACCGAATATGTCAGACAGAGCCTAAAGCGTGCGATCTCTGCAAAATATTTCCCTGCAAATGAAACAACAAGCGTGGTAACACTGGATCCGAAGGTCGAGCAGGAGATCATGAGCAGTGTCAAGCAGACGGAACAGGGCGCATATCTGACACTGGCACCGGAGCGGACAAAGGCGATCATGGCAAGTGTTCAGACGGAAATCGATAAACTGGAGAGTCTCGGTAAAAATCCGATCATTATTACTTCACCGATCGTTCGTATGTATTTTAAACGGTTGACAGAGGATTATTTTAAAGATTTGATCGTTGTTTCCTATAATGAGGTGGAGACAAATGTTGAATTACAATCAGTTGGGATGGTGACCGCATAAATGATCATAAAAAAATTTCAGGCAAAAACAGAAGAGGCAGCGCTTGAGCTGGCAAGAAAAGAGCTTGGCAGCGGTATTGTTGTCATGAATGTAAAAAAAGTGAAAAAGAAAGGTCTGTTCAGCATCTTTAAGCCACAACAGGTAGAAGTGACGGTGGCTCTTGAGGAAGAGGAAAAACAGAATTTCCGCGAAGCGGTTGCGAAGGTCAGTGAGATCGCCAGACAGAGTGAAGCGGCTGGAAACACCCGGAGCGCGAAAACGGAACCGGAACGGCCGGCAAAGCAGGGAAAGGCAGAGCCGGGATCACAGCCGGAGAAACAGAGACAACAGGAGAAACAGAGGCAGCCTGAGAAAAATACGCAGACAATTGACAGCAGACAGGAGAGCGCGATCGAAGAAAAACTGAGCACCTTACAAAATCTGCTGGAAAAACAGATCAGTGATGTGCAGGATAAGGAAAAAGACAGCATGGAAGAAGAAAAGAAAGAGGACAGTAATGTCGCCTTCTTCCATCTCCTTTATAAAATGCTGCTGGATAATGAAATCGAAGAAACGTATGCCAATCAGCTTGTGGAAGAGCTGGATGGCAGTGTAAAGCCGGATATGCCGATCGATTATCTGCTTTCCGTTGTGTATCAGAAGATGGTGCTGAAATTCGGGCAGACCAAAACGATACAGTCGGCAGAAAAAGGGCCAAAGCTTGTTTACTTCATCGGACCGACCGGTGTCGGAAAAACAACAACGATCGCAAAAATCGCGTCCCGCCTCAGCGTTGTGGAAAAGAAAAAGATCGTGCTTCTGACAGCGGATACATACCGGATCGCAGCGGCAGAGCAGCTTCGTACATACGCCAATATCCTGGAAGTTCCGTTCCGGATCATTTATACGCCGCAGGAGATCAGAACTGCGATAGAAGATTATGCGGCATATGACTATATTTTCGTGGATACTTCCGGGCATTCCCAGAAAAATACGGATCAGCGGGACGATACACTGGCACTTTTACGTGCAGCGGACGGCCAGGCAGAAAAGGAAGTTTATCTGGTTGTCAGTGCAACAACCAAGTACAGAGATTTATTGAACATAGCAGATACATATCAGAAGCTGACAGATTTCAGACTGGTATTTACAAAGCTTGACGAGACACAATGTCAGGGAAATCTGTTTAATCTGCGTCTGCATACGGATGCACCGATGTCTTATGTGACATGTGGGCAGAATGTCCCGGATGATATCGGTGAATTTGACGCGCAGAAAACCGTGAAGCTGTTATTAGGCGGCAATCAGTTCGAGTAAAGGAGGGCGATCGTTTGGATCAGGCATCACAGCTTAGAAATATCATAAAAATGAATCAGGAGCGCCCCCGTCCGCTTGCACGCGTCATTACGGTCACAAGTGGGAAAGGCGGTGTCGGAAAATCAAATACAAGCATCAATCTGGCGATCCAGTTAAAAAAGCTGGGACAGCGTGTTGTGATTTTGGATGCGGATTTCGGACTGGCAAATATTGAGATCATGTTTGGCGCAGTGCCACAGTTTAATCTGAGTGATCTGATCTATAAGGGAAAGGATATCACAGAGATCATTACATGGGGACCGGGCGGAATCGGTTTTATCTCGGGTGGTTCCGGTATTGCGGGACTTTCTAATCTGAACCGGGAATATCTGGCTTATATTATCCGCAATCTGGCAAAGCTGGATTCTATAGCGGACGTGATCATTGTGGACACGGGAGCGGGCATTTCGGATGCTGTACTGGAATTTCTGGTGGCGAGCAGTGAGGTGCTTCTGGTAACGACACCGGAACCGACCTCCATTACAGATTCGTATTCTCTGTTAAAAGCACTCGGGCGTCATCCGCGTTTTTCCAATGAGAATACAAAGGTTATGATGATTGCGAATAAGATGGAAAAGATAGAGGAAGGGCAGATTCTTTATCAGAAGCTGAATACGGTCGTGACAAGGTATCTGAAGATGGAGATTTCTTATTTAGGTACAGTACCGCAGGATGTGCAGCTTGAAAAAGCAGTGATGCAGCAGATGCCTGTTTCTCTGCAGAACGAGAATGCAAAATCTGCCAAGGCATATGAGCGGATCGCGGCAAAGCTGATGTATCCGGGGGAAGGGGAACCGGCTGTAAAAAAACGTGGTATGGCTGCGTTTTTTGCACATTTTATCGGAAATACACCGCAATAAAAACAGGAGAAAATTATGTTGACAAAATTGATTTTACCGGGAGAAAAAATCGAATTACAGTCGATGGAGAAAAGTATACTGGGCAGCGCTTCAGATAAGAAAAGTTATATATCCAGAATTTATGATGTATTGTCCGACGATCAGTTTGAGGTTTTGATGCCGATGGAGCAGACAAAATTAATTCTGCTGCCTGTAGACGGGGAATATGATGTCTGTTTTTATACCAAGCAGGGATTGTATCAATGTTATGTCAGGATCGCAGATCGTTACAAAAAGGACAATACCTATATTTTACTATGCGAAACAATCTCCAATCTGAGAAAACATCAGAGAAGAGAATTTTATCGTTTCTCCTGCATTCTCAATATGAGCAGCAGGGAACTTGTAGAGGAAGAGCTTTCTGCGATAGAACAGAACAAGCAGTACATTCAGGCAGGACTTCCGCTCAGACAGAGTGTGGTGGTGGATATCAGCGGCGGAGGGATTCGTTTTGTATCTGATTATAAATATGAAAACGGGACACTGATTTATCTGACTTACAATCTGAGCAGTGAAAAGATACAGAAAACATATAACCTTGTGGGAAAAATCCTTTCTGTGAAGGAACTGGAAAACAGAAGAGGCACCTTTGAGCACAGGGTACAGTATATCAACATAGATAATCAGCAGCGGGAAGAGATTATTCGTTATATTTTTGAAGAAGAACGAAAGAACAGGCAGAGAAAAAATGGATAATAAGAAAAAAATACTGGTTGTAGATGACTCTGCACTCATGAGAAGAATAGTATGTGATATAATAAATTTGGATGAACAATTCTGTGTGCAGGATATGGCTGCAAACGGACTGGAGGCAATCAGTCTGATGCAGAAAAATACATATGATGCGGTTATTCTTGATATTATCATGCCGAAGCTGGACGGGATCGGTGTCCTGAAGGAGATCAACCGGCTGGGGCTGCAGGAGCATGTGGTGATGTTCAGTTCTGAAGCCAGAAAGGATGCAGAGATTACTCTGCAGGCACTGGAGCTTGGTGCGATGGATTTTATTCATAAGCCGGATTCCATTTTGGAGGCAAAAGGGGATACCTTTGTCAGACGATTTCTGGCTATTTTATCTTCTGCTGTGCAGAGCAGACCGCAGCCGAAAAAAGTGACGGTCGGGGAAAGCAGCAGAAAACAGATCAAAAAGCAGAAGGTCATACCGGATGGAAATGCGGTTGTGGCGATTGCCTGTTCTACAGGCGGACCGAAGGCACTTGCCGAGGTAATACCGAAATTGCCACAGAACCTGAATGCCCCGGTTCTGATCGTACAGCATATGCCGGAGGGCTTTACCAAATCGCTGGCACAGCGTCTGGATGAACGCAGCCCGCTGCATGTCATGGAAGCGGAAAATAACATGGAGATCCAAAAGGGATGCGCTTATATTGCAAGAGGCGGTAAGCATATGGAGATTGTGCGGCGGGATGGAAAACATTATCTGATCCTGAAGGACGGACCCGCACGGGAGGGTGTCCGCCCATGCGCCAATTTTATGTATGAATCGCTGGCAGAGTCCGGTTATGCGCGGGTTGTATGCGTTGTAATGACCGGAATGGGAGCAGACGGAACCGCCGGCATACGGAATCTGCATCAGAAGAAACCAATTTATGTGATCGCACAGCAGAAAGAAAGCTGTGCTGTATATGGAATGCCGCGCAGCATTGTGGCATCCGGATTAACCAATCAAATTGAACCAGTAGAAAATGTGGCAGATGCCATTATAAAAAGCGTGGGGGTAAAATGATATGGACGTAACGCAATATCTGGAAATCTTTCTTGACGAAACAAAAGAACACTTACAGAGCCTGAGTGATCAGTTTATGATCCTCGAGCAGGAACCGGACAACATGGATACCATCAATGAAATATTCCGTTCCGCACATACCCTGAAAGGCATGGCAGGTACGATGGGATATAAGCGGATGCAGACGCTGACACATGATATGGAAAATGTGTTCTCGGAAGTCCGTAACAATACGATCAAAGTTGACGGTGCCATGGTAGACCTTTTATTCCAGTGCCTGGATGCACTCGAAGAGTATACGGAGAATATCCAGAATACGGGAGATGAGGGTACCAACGATAATGAGCACCTGATCAAGGCGTTGAATGATTATCTGGCTAAAAACAGCGGCGACGGCGCACCACAGCCGGCAAAAGAGGAAAAGAAAGAACCGGCAAAGGAAGAACCGAAGCAGGAAGCAGGCGCAGATCCGGGCAAGGAAAAATGGCGGGAGATCAAGCTGGGCGATACAGAGCATACTGTTATAGCAGAAGCAAAAAAACAGGGAAAGAAATGTCTCGGTGTGACGGTTTATGTGCAGGAATCCTGTATTTTAAAAGCAGCAAGAGCATTCCTTGTATATAAAGCACTGGAAGAGCTGGGCGACATGATCGTTTCCGTTCCGAGTGCACAGGATATTGAAGATGAGCATTTTGAATTCGACTTCAGCGTGATCATTCTGACAGATGCAGATGTAGAGACTGTAAAGAATGCAATTCTCAATGTATCTGAGATCGAGGCTGCTTATGTGGGAGAGGTAGAGCTTACGCAGCCGGAAGAAGCAGTGAAGCCTGCGGCAATTGCCGAAGCACAGCCAAAGGAAGAGGAACAGCCGAAGAAAGCAGCACCTGCAGCACCGGCAAAGGCAGCAGATAAAAAGCCGATCTCCAAACCGATCGTTAACAGAACGGTACGTGTGGATATCGAAAAACTGGATGTTCTGATGAATCTGGTCAGCGAGCTGATCATTGCGAAAAACTCTCTGGTATCCACTTCATCCCAGGAAGGCATTTTGACAAACAATACATTTAATGAGCAGATCGAATATCTGGAAAGCGTGACAACAAACCTGCATGAATCTGTTATGAAGGTACGAATGGTTCCGATCGAGACTGTCGTACAGAAATTCCCGAAGATGATCCGTGATCTGTCCAAGAAGCTGGATAAGAAAATGCAGCTGATCATGTCCGGTGAAGAGACCGAGCTTGACAGAACTGTGGTAGATGAGATCGGAGATCCGCTGATGCATCTGCTTCGTAATTCCGCAGACCATGGTCTGGAATCTGCTGAAGTCCGTAAGGAGAGAGGAAAGCCGGAAGTTGGATCGATCTTCCTCAATGCTTATCAGGATGGAAATAACGTTATTATTGAAGTAAGAGATGACGGTAACGGAATCGATGTGGAAGCAGTGAAAAAGAAAGCGATCGAACGTGGTACGATCACTCCGGAGCAGGCAGAAAATATGGCAGATAAAGATGTTATCGGGCTGCTGTTTTTACCAAGTTTCTCTACATCAGAGAAAGTTACTGATGTATCCGGAAGGGGCGTTGGACTTGATGTTGTAAAATCAAAGATTGAATCTCTGAGCGGTGAGGTTGAAGTAAAAACAAAGCTGGGAGAGGGAAGTACCTTTATTATCAGACTTCCGCTGACACTGGCGATCATACAGGCACTGATGGTAGAAGTGGGTGGCGAAAAATATGCGATCCCGCTTGGCTCCATCCAGACGATCGAAGATGTGGAACCGGCAGAGATCAAATATGTACAGGCAAAAGAAGTGATCAACCTGCGTGGTACAGTTATTCCACTGATCCGTTTAAACGAAGTGCTCGATAATGAATCTACTAAGAAACCGGATGAGAATCTGCTTGTGATCATTGTCAAGAAAGGTGATAAGCTGGCAGGTCTTGTCGTAGACGAACTGATGGGACAGCAGGAGATCGTTATCAAGTCACTTGGCAATTATATCAATAAGAATAAGATCATCAGCGGTGCAACGATCTTAGGTGACGGCGAGATCGCTCTGATCCTTGATACGAATGCATTATTATAAGGAGGGGCAGTATGGACGAATTAAAAGAGCAGTATATGACAACACAGTTCATCGTAGTCCGTTATGGAGATGAGCAGTTCGGTATCGATATCAAATATGTGGATAATATTGTCCGGATGCAGCGTATTACACGTGTGCCAAAGGTGCAGAGCTACATAAAGGGTGTGATCAACCTGCGTGGCGAGATCATTCCGGTCATCAGCCTGCGGCTGAAAATGGGACTTTCCGATGATGAGATCACGAAAGCAACACGTATCATCATCATCAAGCTGGAAAGCGGAGACAGTATCGGTGTTTTAGTGGATGCGGTAGAAGAAGTGGTAACACTGGAGCAGTCCCAGATCGAGAAGGTTGCTTATGATTCCAAGGATAAAAAAGCGAATTTTATCAACGGAGTCGGTAAGGAGAAAGACAGGCTGATCTCCCTGCTGGATGTCAATGCAACATTTACAGATAAGGACGGACAATAACAGAAGCATTACATTTAGAAAAAGGGGGGTATATATGAGTAAATTTGATTTGAATCATGTATCCCAGCAATATTTTGACATTTTAAAAGAACTGGGCAATATCGGTGCCGGTAATGCAACGACAGCTCTGGCACAGATGCTTGGCTGCAAGGTGGATATGAAGGTTCCGCAGGTCAAACTTCTGAAATTTCAGGAGGTTGGCGCGGCCATGGGTGGCGAGGAACAGATCATGGCAGGTGTTTATCTGCTGGTAGAAGGTGATATTACCGGAAGCATCATGTTCCTTCTGAAAGAAGACGCAGCCCATGATCTTGTGAATAAGCTGATGGGCGTATCCGGTCCGGACAGCGGAGAGTTTTCAGAGATGGAGCTTTCTGCCTTGAAGGAGATCGGTAATATTATTACGGGTGCTTATCTGAATTCCTTATCCATGTTGACTAATATGAAGATCATCCCATCGGTGCCCGATCTGAGCATTGATATGGCGGGAGCAATCTTAAGTGTTCCGGCGATAGAATTTGGTGCGTTGGGTGACAGGATCCTGCTGATCCAGACACAGTTTACGGATGATAAATTACTGGATGGCTTTTTTATTCTCGTGCCGGATCTGGAATCCTATGATAAGATCATGGCATCTCTGGGATGTAATTAGTAGAAAGTGTAACAAGGTAATGGAATGAGTGAGATAATAAAAGTGGGAATGGCAGATCTGAATGTCTGTATCAGTCCTGACGGCATTACGACCCTGGGGCTGGGATCCTGCGTGGGAATCGCATTACGGGATCCGGTGACAGGCATTGGGGGTCTTGCACATATCATGCTGCCTGACAGTACGCAGATCAAAGACAATTCCAATATTCCGAAATTCGCTGATACTGGAATTGAAGAGCTGGTAAAACGGATCGTGGCAGCGGGCGGCAACAGATCAAGGCTAGTTGCAAAGATCGCCGGCGGGGCGCAGATGTTTGCATTTCAGAATAAATCCAGCATGGTACGTGTGGGCGAAAGAAATGTAGAGGCAACGAAAGCAAAGCTGAAGCAGCTGAATATACCGATCCTGGCGGAAGATACAGGGAAAGATTTCGGTAGAACCGTTATCTTTTATCCGGAAACAGGGGAATTTCAGATCAAAGCAGTCGGAAAGGAAACGTATACAATATGAATACCAGAAATATACCGGCACTTGTTATGCTGACAGCAGGACTGGTGGCAGGAATTGTCATGTTTCGGATGCATTATAGTCTGTATACGATGTCCTGGGTGATTCTTCTTGTTTTTGCTGTTTTTTATGCGCTGGGCTGTCTGATCAGGCTGATGCTTGATAAATTCGGTATGCAGCAGGAGAAGAAGAAGGAAGCAGAGCAGGAAGGTGAAGCAGCACAGGAGACAGGGCAGCAGGAAGAAAGGCAGCAAACCGAGGATGGAGCTGTGATCGAGAAACAGTAGCCAAGGAGGGTAATCTATGGAGGAAGCGGCAAGAAAACGTCTCTGGGTGGATTATGCGAGAACAAAAGATCCGGGCATCCGGGAGAAGATCATCCTGGAATATGCGCCGCTTGTAAAGGTGGTGGCAGGCAGACTTCATATGTATCTTGGCAGTAATGTGGAATATGAAGAGCTGGTAAGCTATGGGATCTTTGGACTGATCGATGCAATCGATAAGTTTGATTCTTTGAAAGATGTTAAATTTGAAACTTATGCCAGTCTTCGTATCAGGGGAGCAATTCTGGACCAGATCCGGAAGATGGACTGGATTCCCCGCACGGTACGGAAAAAACAGAAACAGATCGAAAGTGTGATACGTCAGGTTGAACTGGAAAAAGGAAGAGAAGCAACTGATGAAGAAATCGCACAGGGACTTGGCATAACACAGGAAGAATATACGGACTGGCAATCCAGTATGAAAATTACGGGTATTGTTTCCCTGAATGAATATCTGGAGCAGGGAAGTGATATTTCGGGTGACGGAAGACAGATTTCCAGACATTTTGCACAGCCGGAATCTGTCATAGAGCAGCAGGAGCTGAAGGTGAAACTGGCAGATGCACTGGAGCTTCTGACCGAGAAGGAAAAGAAAGTTATAGTTCTTTATTATTATGAGGATCTGACGCTGAAGGAAATCAGCAATATATTGGAAGTGTCGGAATCCCGCGTTTCCCAGTTACATACAAAAGGGCTTTCCAAGATGAAGAAAAAGCTTGGTAATTATATGGGAATTTTGCATGATACCGTGTAGTCCGGGAGAAAGGGGGGCTTATTATGAACGCATATTTTCGATTGATCATATCACAAACAGGAACGGCAATTGAACTGATTCCACAGACAGTTGGCGGCAGTCCGCTCAGTATGGATGAGATTGCGGCGTATCTGCAGCTAAAAGGGATTGTGGATTATGATATCAAACTGATCTATCAGACGATCGGAAGGCTGAAGGATAAGCCTGTACAGATCCCGCTCTGCAGTATGCGGTCTTATCAGGAAAATGAAATGTGTTTTTTCCGCATGTCAGAGGATAAAATGACTGTGATAGCACGGTTTATTGCGCCAAGTAATGCAGGAAGCACCATGTCAAAGGATGAGATCCTGAAAGATCTTTATGCGAGACAGATCCGGTTCGGAATCGATGAAGCGGCAATAGATGCGTTTCTCAAAAACAGGACTTACTGTACAGACATTGTGGTAGCACGGGGAAAAGAGCCGAGACATGGTGAAAATGCATGGATCGAGTATTTCTTTGAAACAGATTTACAGGCAAAGCCGACGAGGCGGGAAGACGGCTCGGTTGACTTTTTTAATTTGAATACAATGAATCATTGCCGGAAAGGGGATCTTCTTGCAAGACTTCACCCGGAGGATAAGGGGGAAGAAGGCTGCAATGTGCTGGGAGAGCGGCTCAGACCGAAGGAGGTTAAGCATCTGTCTCTCCGTTATGGCAGAAACATAACAATATCGGAAGACAGACTGGAATTATATTCCGATATCAACGGCCATGTTGTTCTGTCCGGCGATCAGGTATTTGTTTCGGATATTTATGAAGTGGAAAATGTAGGACCTGCTACCGGAAATATTACTTCCGAGGGCAGTGTGGTCGTAAATGGTAATGTACAGGCAGGATTTTCCGTGACGGCAAAGGAAAATGTACAGGTCAAGGGTGTCGTGGAAGGCGCTGTAATTCAGGCGGGCGGTGATATTGTTATCGAACGCGGCATGAATGGAATGGGACGTGGCAAGCTTCTGGCAGGCGGCAGAGTCATTGCCAAATTTGTGGAAAATGCTGTGATCGAAGCAGGGAGTTACGTAGAAGCGGATTCTCTGATGCATAGCAAGGTAAGTGCAAAAACAGAGGTTACGGTAGACGGCAGGAAAGGCTTTATTGCAGGCGGTATTGTACGGGCAACGGTGAAGGTGTCCTGCAAGACGCTTGGATCAGAGCTTGGGGCGGATACCGTGGTTGAGGTCGGCGTCAATCCGGAGCAGAAAGCAAGATATGTGGTGCTGCAGAAGGAGATCGTAGAATTACAGAAGAAATATATGACGGTAAAGACAACACTGACAGGTGCGGCGGCAAAGGTCAAAAGCGGTGTCAAACTTTCACCGGAGCAGATGAAATATGTGCAGACGCTGCTTACTGCCAGCCAGCAGCTGGAGAAGCAGCTTGCAGATGACAATGCGGAATTTGACAAGCTGGAAAACATGCTTGGGCAGAAGACAGAGGCATGTGTCTGCGTGCGGGACACTGCATATCCCGGCACAAAGGTTGTGATAGGGGACGATTCCATGACCTTAAAGAGTAAAGTACAATTTTGCCGTTTTGCACTGGTTGGCGGTGAAGTGAAGTATACCTCATTGTAAAGGAGAAAACGTTATGGCACTGGGACCGATCGAACTGAATATGATGGTAGGACGTGCGCAGGATGTTTCTGCGATCAAACAGAATGAGGATCTCAGACCGATGACTGAGCAGACAGCTTTTCAGAACCAGATGGAAAAGGCAGAAAAAGAGCAGGCAGGTCAGGTCAGACGTTCGGAAGAAACAGATACAAGACAGAGACGTCAGGATGCGAGTGAAAAAGGAAAAAATGAATATTTCGGAGACGGCGGACGCAGAAGAAAGAAAAATGAAATCCCGCCGGAGGGAAGAGTCATCAGGGGAAAAGGCAATGGTTCTCATTTTGACTGTTCTATTTGATACCGGCATATGAAAAGAGGAAGATACTATGACAACATTGGAGATTTTGCTTCTGATACTGGGTGCGGTTATTTTTATTGCAAGTTTTATCGTACCGGAAAGCAAAAGTGAACTGGATGCAGCAGATAAACAACTGACACAGGAAAAACTGCAGGAGCTTTTGCAGGAGGAAATGAAAAATGTACGTTCTCAGGTAGCGGATGCAGTGGATGAGACAGTTCATTATTCCATGGAAAAAACAGAGCGCGGACTGGAACGACTGACAAATGAAAAGATGACAGCGGTTTCCGAGTATGCACAGACTGTTCTGGAAGACATTCATAAAAATCATGAAGAAGTCATGTTTCTATATGACATGCTCAATAATAAGCATGAAAATTTAAAAGAGACAGCGACAGAAGTATCCATGGCAGTCAAAGAAGCGAGTGTCAAGGTCAGTGAGCTGGATGCAGCACGGGCTGCGGAGCCTGAGATCGACCCGGATCAACCGATCGAGTCTGTGATGGAGGATGCCAGAACGGGCGAACCGATCGTGGAGGAGACCTTTGAGCCGATCAGTCTTTCCGGAATCGAAAAGCTGAAACGCAGAGAGGACAGCCTGCATGAGATGGACAAGGCTGCGGAGTCTGTTGTCAAGAAAGCGATCGCGCAGAGCCCTGTGATCCCAAAGGAGAAAAAGCCGACACCGGCAGAAGAAAAGGATGAAAAGCCTGCAGAGCCGGCAGTAAAGACAGAGGAAAAACCTGTGGCAAAACCGGCGGCTGAGCCAGCGAAAAAAGAAAAGCCTGTAAAACCGGCAGAAAGCAAACCGAAAAAAACGGCGGCAAAAGCAAAAACAGAAGCAAAGCCGCAGCAGACACAGGAAAGCGGAGATATCGCACTTTCCCTGCAGCCGATCACAGACAATAGCAATAAGAACGAACGCGTACTCGCGCTTCATAAACAGGGAAAAAGCAATGTAGCGATCGCAAAAGAGCTTGGGCTCGGTGTCGGCGAAGTGAAGCTGATCATTGACTTGTTTAAGGAGATGTAGGAATGAAGTTACGATATTATATGCGGGGGCTCGGCATTGGCATCTTTGTGACGGCGATCCTTATGGCATTGACAATACATGGAAAAACAGAGCGTCTGACAGATGAACAGATCATAGAACGTGCCGAGGCACTTGGCATGGAAATGAAATACAGTAGTGATGTGCTTGCAGATGCAGTGTCAGAGAATGCTGCGGAAGATACAAAACCGGCTGAGCTGCCTGATCAGGTGAAGGAAGAAACTTCTCTTGCAAACCGGCTGGCAGCGGAAGAAAAAACGGAAAATCCACTGCTCGACAGGGAAGCGGAAAATACAGATGCTGCTGAAGCGGGATCGACAGACAGCCTGCAACAGGACATCTATCATGAAGACCCGGATGCGGCAGAACGTACGGAAGCAAAAACGGATAGCAGTGCAGATGCGGACAGCGCAGAGGAAAGCACAACAGAGGAAAACGCAGCGGATGCGCAGGACGAAAGTACTGCAGATGATTCAGATCAGACAACCGCAGCAGGAAGCAGCGAATCAGATACACAGGCTGCAGGCAGCAAGCAGATCACAGTCAGCAGCGGTGACGGTTCTGATACAGTGGCAAGAAAGCTGTACGAAGCCGGACTTATCAGTGATGTAGCCGCCTATGACAGATATCTCTGCCAGAATGGCTACGATAAGAAAATCTGCACAGGCGTCAAGACCATTCCGGCAGGTGCCACAGAGGCGGAGATCGCGCAGATTCTGACAACGCGGTAGAAGGGGAGAGAAAAAAGTTTATCATAATTGAATACATGAGGATAATTACCGTCACCTGTTTTACGGGTGGCGGTAATTTGCGTCAAAAGCGCCGGATTATCCTGCAGAATACAAAAGAAAAAGTTGTCACAATATTTGTCACATATTTACATGCCGGTAAAAAATGCTATGCTTATTACATATTTTTACTATAATACATATGGGAAAGGAAAAAATATGAAAGGGATAAAGACGGTGAAACGATTTCTGCTGGCATATGTCATTCTGGCAATGGCATGTATGGGTATAATGACCAATTATACAACTGCAGAAGCTGCAACAACATTTAAAACATGGGAGTGTTATAAAGCAGATTATTATTTACAATGTTCGCCATACAGTTATTATATGTCGGACAAGTTTTCTGCACCATATAGATCAATTGTAAAGGAAAATTCCACCAGTGATGTTTTTAACGGATTATTGACTTCGTGGGAAATCGCTACGTTTAGCCTGTCCAATGTAACTGAATACAGTCAGAAGAGGACAGGCTATTATGAAGCCTTTTTGTATGATGTGTTGTATCAGGGCTATGATCAGAAAACGTTGATGGGAGCACTGAAAAAAGGAGCCAAAAGCACACAGGCATCTGCCTTAAAATCAGTGACTAAGCTGTTAAAGAAAACTGAAATGTCATACGGCAAAACAAAGCTTGCAAGTATGTCTGATGAAGAAATGAAGAATTTTGCAAAATCATTGAAGGAATGCAATGAATTAAGTGCAGTTTTCGGTGTTGTGTCGGATGTTACAACAGTATTCAGTTATGCGACAACTGTGGAGGAGGTACTCTATAAAGCATCTAAAGCAGCAACGATTATGAATACAGCCTCAGAGAATGCTGATATATTAGACCGTATTGCAAATGCGACGACAGATGCAAGCTTGAAAAAGGCATGCAATAATCTGGCGTCTATTTGTCGTAAGGAAGTATCAGAGGATGAACTGGTTCAGATTATGCTCAAGGATGAAGCAGTTGATGAGATCCAAAACAAGGTTATGAGTAAAATATGGAGTAAAGTCATTGAGCAGCTTGGAACGTATGGTATTGCCGTAAAGGCAGGCCAGTCACTCGGAAAAGCATTTGCAGAGCTGTTTTTCTCCACAAATACACAGGTGGAGACATACTATGAAATGAAGTGTCTGTATGAATTTGAAGATAGACTGACTGATGCAGTCCGTACATATGCAGCGAATTACAGCTCCAATGCAACAACTGCAAATGCGAAGCTGTTCAACAATGCATTTGAAATGCTCATGCAGACATATGAACTGGGTTGTGATATTGCGGTCACATATAATGAATCTACCTATGATAAAGGTGCACTGAACATTTTAGTGAGCCGGATCAGTGGGAATATTGATAAATTTAATAAGTATAAGGATTCTGTAAATTTCATCAAGAGGACAATTGATGAGGTATATACATTTGCAACAAATGATATGTATAATTCCTATTTAGAGGATTGTTGTGCAGACGTGGCAGATGCGGTAGAAATGGCTCCTGTTGAAAATGTGGGAACGAAGGAAGAACTTGATAATCAGCTGGTAGCCCTGGAAGCCAATGTACAAAAAGCGTCCAATATGTATATATCCGATGACTATAAATTAACAGGGGATGTGGAGACTTATGGAAGTCTCTATCTGTCAGGCGGAACGCTTGATTTAAATGGATATTCCCTGACAATTCATGGTGATATTCATCAGACAAACGGAGTATTGTTTGTGGATGGAGGAAGGCTGACGGTAGACGGGGATTATGGAATCTACCGGACGCAAAAAGATAGTACATCTGGGGATATGATATATAGATATACAGATGGTTATCTGAAAA
>ERZ1027229.8-NODE-8-length-104689-cov-15.679492_pt1 | contig 104689 bp, 76 predicted proteins | sample MGYA00519245_ERZ1027229 | MGnify/ENA primary metagenome ERZ1027229 (study PRJEB26926, sample SAMN06164466) | human gut metagenome | biome: ENVO:00009003; feature: ENVO:2100002; material: ENVO:00002003 | host: Homo sapiens | place: USA | collected 2012 ...
CTACACGTAAGGAGTCGTCGGCAGCGTCAGATGTGTATAAGAGACAGTAATAATTATGAGTAAGAAGTTTACTGAATATTCGCAGCTCAACTTGTCGGAAATCAACAAGGAGGTGCTGAAAACATGGGATGAGAACGATGTGTTTTCCAAAAGTATGACGGAACGTGAGGGATGTCCTTCTTTCGTGTTTTACGAAGGTCCCCCTTCAGCCAACGGTATGCCGGGCATTCACCACGTAATGGCGCGTACGATTAAGGATACATTCTGCCGTTTCAAGACCATGAAGGGCTTCCAGGTAAAGCGTAAAGCCGGATGGGACACACACGGACTGCCGGTGGAACTGGGAGTGGAAAAGGCACTGGGCATCACCAAGGAGGATATCGGTAAAACGATTTCGGTGGCAGACTACAACAAGCACTGCCGCACGGATGTCATGAAGTTCACGAAAGAATGGACCGACCTTACACATAAGATGGGTTACTGGGTAGACCTGGACAACCCGTACATCACTTACGACAACCGCTACATTGAAACCTTGTGGTGGCTGTTGCAACAGCTTTACAAGAAAGGCTTGCTCTACAAGGGTTACACCATCCAGCCGTATTCTCCGGCTGCTGGTACGGGATTGAGCTCGCACGAGCTGAACCAGCCGGGATGCTACCGCGACGTGAAAGACCTGACCGTGGTGGCTCAGTTCAAGATGAAGAACCCGAAACCGGAAATGGCGGAGTGGGGTACACCGTACTTCATCGCATGGACGACTACTCCGTGGACTTTGCCTTCAAATACGGCTCTCTGCGTGGGCCCGAAGATTGACTACGTGGCCGTACAGACATACAATTCATACAATGGCGAGAAAATGACGGTGGTACTGGCCAAACCGTTGCTGTATGCGCACTTCAACAAGAAGGCGGAAGGTTTGGCACTGGAAGACTACAAGCCGGGCGACAAACTGGTTCCGTTCAAGGTGGTTGGTGAGTACAAGGGTACCGACCTCGTGGGTATGGAATACGAACAGCTTATCCCGTGGGTGAAACCGGTGGAAGCTGCCGAAGACGGTACATGGAAAGAGGCTGCCGACAAAGCGTTCCGCGTGATTCCGGGTGACTATGTGACTACGGAAGACGGTACGGGTATCGTACACATCGCGCCGACATTCGGTGCCGACGATGCCAACGTGGCACGTGCGGCGGGCATCCCTTCTTTGTTCATGATCAACAAAAAGGGTGAAACTCGTCCGATGGTCGACCTGACCGGTAAGTTCTATCTGATGGAGGAACTGGATGAGGCGTTCGTGAAGGAATGTGTGGATGTAGAGAAATACAAGGAATACCAAGGCCGCTGGGTGAAGAACGCATACGACCCGCAGTTTACCGTCGACGGCAAATACGATGAGAAAGCTGCTCAGGCAGCCGAATCACTCGACGTGTATATCTGCATGATGCTGAAACAGCAGGGACTGGCGTTCAAGACCGAAAAGCATGTGCACAACTATCCGCACTGCTGGCGTACCGACAAACCGGTGTTGTATTATCCGCTGGACAGCTGGTTCATCCGTTCTACGGCTTGCAAGGAACGTATGATGGAACTGAACAAGACCATCAACTGGAAACCGGAATCTACGGGTTCAGGCCGTTTCGGAAAATGGTTGGAAAACCTGAACGACTGGAACTTGAGCCGTTCGCGCTACTGGGGTACACCGCTGCCTATCTGGAGAAGCGAGGAAGGCGAGGAAATCTGCATCGGTTCAGTAGAAGAACTGTATAACGAAATTGAAAAATCGGTGGCTGCCGGTTTCATGACGGAAAATCCGTACAAGAAACTGGGATTCCAGCCGGGCGTATATAATAAGGAGAACTACGACAAGATTGACTTGCACCGTCCGTATGTAGACGACATCATCCTGGTATCTGCTTCGGGCAAGCCGATGAAGCGTGAGTCGGATTTGATTGACGTATGGTTCGATTCAGGTTCCATGCCGTATGCACAGTTGCACTATCCGTTTGAAAACAAGGAACTGATAGACTCTCGCAGCTACTATCCGGCTGACTTCATTGCGGAAGGGGTAGACCAGACACGTGGATGGTTCTTCACGCTGCATGCCATCGCTACGATGGTGTTCGACAGTGTGGCTTACAAGAACGTCATCTCCAATGGTCTGGTGCTCGACAAGAACGGCAACAAGATGTCGAAGCGTCTGGGCAATGCCGTCGACCCGTTCGGTGCCATCGAAAAGTTCGGTTCCGACCCGTTGCGCTGGTACATGATTACGAACTCTTCTCCGTGGGACAATCTGAAGTTTGATACGGAAGGAGTGGACGAAGTACGCCGCAAGTTCTTCGGTACCTTGTACAACACGTATTCATTCTTTGCCTTGTATGCCAACGTGGATGGCTTTACTTACGCGGAGAAGGACGTGCCGATGAACGAACGTCCGGAAATCGACCGCTGGATTCTGTCGTTGCTGAACACGCTGATCAAGAACGTGGATGCTTGCTTTACGGATTACGAACCGACCAAGGCCGGACGTCTGATTACCGACTTTGTAAACGATAACTTGAGTAACTGGTACGTGCGTCTGAACCGTAAACGTTTCTGGGGCAGTGCCATGTCGACCGATAAGCTGTCTGCTTATCAGACACTCTACACTTGCTTGGAGACCGTAGCCAAACTGATGGCACCGATTGCTCCGTTCTATGCCGACCGTCTGTATATGGACTTGATTGGCGTGACCGGGCGCGACCAGGTGGTTTCTGTACACCTTGCCAAGTTCCCGGTAGCCGACGAAAGCCTGATCAATGCGGAACTGGAAGCCCGTATGCAGATGGCACAGGATGTTACTTCTATGGTACTGGCTTTGCGCCGTAAGGTGAACATCAAGGTGCGTCAGCCGCTGCAGTGTATCATGATTCCGGTGGTAGACGAAGCACAGAAACAGCATATCGAGGCAGTGAAAGACCTGATCATGAACGAGGTGAACGTGAAGGAAATCAAGTTCGTGGACGGTGCGGCAGGTGTGCTGGTGAAGAAAGTGAAATGCGACTTCAAGAAGCTGGGCCCGAAATTCGGAAAACAGATGAAGGCCGTAGCTGCTGCCGTGGCAGGCATGTCGCAGGAAGCCATCGCCGAACTGGAGAAGAACGGAAGCTACACCTTCCAGCTGGAAGGCGGGGAGGCCGTAGTGGAAGCATCGGATGTGGAAATCTTCAGCGAGGACATCCCGGGCTGGCTGGTAGCCAATGAAGGCAAACTGACCGTAGCGCTGGAAGTGACCGTGACCGACGAACTGAAGCGTGAAGGTATCGCCCGTGAACTGGTGAACCGTATTCAGAACATCCGTAAGAGCAGCGGTTTCGAGATTACCGACAAGATTGCCATCGTGCTGTCAAAAAATCCGAATACCGATGACGCGATAAATGAATATAATACTTATATTTGCAACCAAGTGCTGGCTAACTCATTGGTTCTGGCCGATGAGGTGGAAAACGGCACGGAAATTAGTTTTGATGACTTTTCGTTGTATGTAAATGTAACGAAATTGTAATATGAACTCATCCACCCGGTTCTGTGCCGGGTGGATACTATTATTAACTTAAAACTTTAAGCACTATGGCTGAAAAAACGAGGTATTCTGACGCTGAACTTGAAGAATTCCGCGCCATTATCATGGAAAAACTTCAGCTCGCGGAACGCGACTATGAGAAACTGAAAAGTAGTATAATGAACACGGATGGGAACGATACAGACGATACATCTCCTACATACAAGGTCTTGGAAGAAGGAGCCAACACATTGTCGAAGGAAGAAACCACTCGTCTGGCAGCTCGTCAGCTGAAGTTCATTCAAAACCTGCGTGCGGCACTGGTACGTATTGAAAACAAAACCTACGGAATCTGTCGTGAAACAGGAAAGTTGATTCCCGCTGAGCGTCTTCGTGCGGTTCCACATGCCACATTGAGCATTGAAGCCAAGCAGCATGGAAAGAAGTAACGAACATTAGTTTTTAACTCGAAGTTGGGAATTGAAGGTTGAAAAACACTGCTTTTCAGAGTGGCCTGTTTTCAATTTTCAGTTCTCAATTTTTTTGAATTGATTTGTAATTTAAAGAAGATGAAGAAATTTCTCACTCAGGGTCGTCTGGCCGCTCTTGTGGTGGCAGGGGTGCTGATTATTGACCAGCTTATCAAGATTTCGGTAAAGACAAACATGTTTCTGCATGAGAACATTCATGTGACCGACTGGTTTTATATTTATTTCACCGAAAACAACGGTATGGCTTTCGGGCTTGAGATTTTCGCCAAACTGTTTCTGACGCTGTTCCGCATTGTGGCGGCCGTGTTGATTACGGTGTACATTACCAAGCTGGTGAAACGGACCACGGACAAAGTGAAGAACGGTTACCTGGTGTGTCTTTCCCTGATTCTGGCCGGAGCGGTGGGCAACATCATCGATTGTGTGTTCTATGGCGAGATTTTCAGTGAGAGCACACATTCGCAGATTGCTTCGTGGGTGCCGCTGGGTGAAGGCTATTCCAGCTGGCTGCACGGAAAGGTGGTGGACATGTTCTATTTCCCGATTATCGACACCTACTGGCCCGACTGGATGCCTTTTGTGGGAGGTGACCATTTTATCTTCTTCAGTCCGATATTCAATTTTGCCGATGCGGCCATCAGCTGCGGCATCATTGCATTGCTCATTTTTTATTCGCGCTACCTGAATACGGGTGCCCGTACAGAGTCTACTACTTCCAAAGAAGCCAAGAAATGAAACGGATAGCGGTTATAGGGATTTCGGCCATGATGCTGTGCGGCCTGTTCGGATGCGGCAAGAAAGTGCCTAAGGAGATTATTCAGCCTCAGGCCATGGAGAATCTGCTTTATGATTATCACCTGGCCACGACGCTGAGTGCCGATTTGCCGTATTCTGAAAACTATAAGAAGGAGGCCTACCTTGCCTATGTGTTCAAGAAACATCACGTCACGGAGGCGGAATTTGATTCTTCGATGGCGTGGTACTCGCGCCACAGCGACGAGATGTCGAACATTTACCAGAACTTGCAGAAGCGGATGAACGATACGTCAGACCGTTTGAAGAAGCAGGTAGCCCGTCATAGCGGGGAAATGTCGGTGTCGCTGTCGGGAGATACGGTGGATTTGTGGCAGGACCGTACCATTTACTGGCTGACTCCTGCACCGTTGACCAACAAGGCCGTATTCGATTTGAAAGCCGATACTTCCTTCCATCCGAAGGATAACCTGGTTTTGGAAGCACATCTTTCGTTTATGCCTGCAGGAAAAATGCGTGGGAAAGTCGTGATGGGATTGAATGTGACGTTTGACAATGACAGTGTGCAGGGAGTTACTCGTGTGGTGAGTGGTTCAGGCATGCAACGTCTGTTCCTTCGTCCGGATTCGGCTTTCAATTTCAAGAACGTGAGCGGCTTTATGTATTATTCCGGAGCGGAAAAGAGTTCTGTCTTGCTCAGCGGCATTCAGCTGATGCGTTACCGGATGTACGAGACACCCGCGGTGAATGTGCTTGATTCAGTCGTGGTTCCTGTGGATTCTTTGCATAGAGACTCTCTTCGAAGGGACTCCTTGCCACGCATTCAGCGCGCGAGAATCATGAGACGTTAATTGTGGAGAAAATGAAATATTATGCTTCTCATTTCCTTTGGCATGCGGGACAGAACCGTTTGTTTCGCATGCAGCGCATCGGGGTGAACGAAGGAAGTGGATGCTGTGTGTCGGTAGAGCCGCTGGAGGCGGAAATGCGGCACACCGTCTGGCTGGGAGGCTTGGTGATTCTTGCTCCGTCACAGCCTGAAATCCGGACAGGAGAGTCCTTTCAGGCTTTTTGCTCCCGTATATCTGAGGGGGTGGAAGCCGGTGAGCCTCTCAAGGCCTTTCAGGTTGTTGCGTTCGATGTGCTGTCGATGGCATTTACCGCCGGAAGCCGGTTGGTCAGCCTATGACATGCGGCGGCGGAATTCGGCACAGACAATGGCTGTAGCCACAGCCACGTTCAGCGATTCGCTGGTTTCCTGTCCTTGCGGATAGTTGGGGATAAGCAGCTTGTGGGATACGAGGGCTTCTACTTCCTGGCTTACTCCGTTCCCTTCGTTTCCCATGACAATCACTCCGTGGTCTGACAGCTCTTGTGAATAGATGTTTCCTCCATCGAGGAAGGTACCGAATACGGGAACGTGCCGGGCCGCTTGCGTGCGGATAAATTCTTTCAGGTCGCAATAGTGCAGTTTCACCCGCGCCAGTGCTCCCATGGTTGCCTGTACGGTTTTCGGGTTGAAGGCGTCGACTGTGCCTTGGGAACAGAAGATGTGTGCAATGCCAAACCAGTCGGCGATGCGGATGATGGTGCCCAGGTTGCCCGGATCCTGTACGTCGTCGAGTGCCAGACAGAGTGAGCGGGCCGGCAAGGTATCATCGCGGGTGTACGACGGAATTTCAAATACGGCCAGCACTTCCTGCGGTGTTTTCAGCAGACTGGCGCGACTTAGCTCTTCAGGAGAGACCTCAATCGTCTCCTGGGCTATCAGGCGAGGGTTCGCTTCCAGCCAGGAGGTAGTAGCTACCAGCAGTTTGCAGGAAAAATGTCCCAGCAGGTCATGTACCAGTTTGTTGCCTTCGGCCAGAAATGCTTTTTCGGCTTTCCGGTATTTTTTCATTTCCAGTGACCGGATGTATTTGATTCTGTTTTTGCTCAGCATAGTAGGGCGCAGATTTTTAATTATATTTTAAGAACAAAGCTAAGAAGATATTTTTAATTATTGCCTATCTTTGCATGTAAATTTGTATATACCTCGTTACTTGTATGAAGATATCCCCCTGTTACTATGTCGGTTTATTGTGTTTGCTGCTTTTCCTGAACGGATGTTCGGTCAGTAAATTCATTCCTGAGGGGCATTATCTTCTGGACAATGTGAAGGTAGAGTCGGACAACAAGGAAATCAAGTCTTCCCAAATGAGTGCTTATTTGCGCCAGACACCCAATGCCAAGTGGTTCAGTCTGGTAAAGCTTCCCATGTATATTTACGGGGCAGCCGGAAAAGACTCGACCAAGTGGATGAACCGTTTCCTTTACCGGATTGGGGATGCTCCCCGCATCTACGACCCGGTACTGGCAGAAGAAACACGGGTGCAGATTGAGCAGGCTGTACGCAACATGGGATACATGAGCGGGCAGGTGAGCATGTCGAGCCAGATAAAGGGAAAGAAAATCAAGGTTTATTATCAGATTCATTCGGGAGAGCCTTATCTGATATCCCATATAGCTTACGATATTGCCGATTACCAGATACATGATTACCTGATGACCGATTCTGCCCGTTCTTTCTTGAAGGTCGGGGTGCGGTTTGACATCAATATGCTGGATCAGGAACGTGACCGCATCACCCAATATCTGCAAAACCGTGGGTATTATCGTTTCAATAAAGATTTCATTACTTTTCAGGCCGATACCATGCTGAATACGCGGAAGGTAGACCTCATTATGCAGTTGCACCCTTATCGCCGCAAGAAGGAGGATGCTCCGTCGCCACACCGGCAATATTACATCCGGAATGTGGATTTCGTGTTTGATGCGGATTTCGCCGATTTGTCTGCCGATGCCCTGAGAGGGCTCGATTCTCTTCAGGCGGGAGGTGTGAATTTCTATTTTGTCGACAAAATGTTCCTCCGTCCACAGGTAATCAGCGATTACAATTACCTGAAAAAAGGACGACTGTATCGGGTACGTGATGTGCAGAACACGTATTCTGCCTTGGGACGTCTGAATATCCTGAAGTATTCGAATATTCGTTTCCAGGAGGAGTTGAAGGCTGATTCGGCTTACCTGGATGCATACGTCATGCTGACACGCAACAAGAACAAATCGCTTTCTTTCGAAATAGAAGGAACCAATTCGGTCGGCGACCTGGGAGCTGCGGCTTCTGTGGCGTATACTCATCGTAATTTATTCAAAGGTTCCGAAACTTTTACCATCAAGCTCCGTGGGGCTTATGAGGCCGTGACGGGACTGGAGGGATATGCCAACAGCAATTACATGGAATATGGAGTGGAAACCAGCCTGAACTTCCCTGAGTTCATGTTCCCATTCCTGTCGGCAGATTTTCGACGGAGAAGCCGGGCCACTTCCGAAGTGACCATGAAATATAACTGGCAAATACGTCCGGAGTTTGAGCGCACCGTAGCTTCGGCAGGGTGGAGCTACCGATGGAGCAAGCACCGTGCCACTCATCGTGTCGATGTACTCGACCTGAACTACATCTACATGCCTTACCGTTCGGAAACTTTCCGCCAGTACTTGGATTTGATGGACGAGAAAAATCCTTTGCTTCGCTACAGCTACGAAGACTTGTTTATTGTGCGTATGGGATATACCTATACTTATAACAGTTCGGGGGCTGCCAGCCTGAAAACTTCCCAGCGCAATTCCTATTCTATCCGTTTCAACATTGAGGAATCGGGCAACTTGCTTTATTTATTTTCGAAGGCCATTAACGGACGTCCGAAGAATGGAGAGGCTTATCAGATGGCCAACATTGACTTCGCACAGTATGTGAAAGCGGATTTTGATTTTGCCAAGAACTTTATGATTGACGATCGCAATGCGCTGGTTTTTCATGTGGGACTGGGAGTAGCCGTACCCTACGGAAACTCAAAGAGCTTGCCGTTTGAGAAACTTTATTTCTCCGGAGGAGCCAACAGCGTGCGTGGATGGAGCGTCCGTTCGCTGGGGCCGGGTGGATACCGGGGCGACGGCAACAGCCTGGATTACGTGAACCATACGGGAGATATCAAACTCGACCTGAATGTGGAATATCGGACTCATTTGTTCTGGAAACTGAACGGAGCAGCTTTCATTGATGCAGGTAACGTGTGGTCTATCCGCAACCGGGAACTTCAGCCTGAGGGCTTGTTCAAGTTCAACCGTTTCTACAAGCAGTTGGCGGTGGCCTACGGGTTGGGACTCCGTTTCGACCTGGACTTCCTGATTATTCGTTTCGACGGTGGTATGAAGGCCATCAATCCCATGTATACCGGCCGCGACCGTTATCCCATTATCTCTCCTGATTTCAAACGCGACTTTGCGTTTCATTTTGCTGTAGGTTATCCCTTTTAATAAAAATGTATCACAATATGAAGAATGTCTATACACTTGAAGAAGTAAACCAGTTGAAGGCCTGGTTCGACCAGGTTGAACTTCCCGCAGAAATGCAGCTGGACAAGGCTGTGTACATCCCTGACGTGAAAGAAACCGTGGCCCGTCTGTTCATGCAGGCCTATGTGTGTTATGAGAATCCGAAGCTGCAAGGATGTCTGACGTTGCTGGAACGCATCAAGACTTATTTGGAAGAGAAAAGAGGTTAGGTGAGGCTAAAATTGCCGGCTTTCTTTCATATTTGCGAAAAAAATACGAAATTTGCACAGCAACGAAAAAGATTATTTCAATACACCTTTATAAATATAACAATTATGACAAAAAGTGCATTACAAATTGCAAGAGCTGCTTACCAGCCGAAACTGCCGAAAGCATTGAAGGGTGCAGTAGTAGCTAAGGAAGGCGAACCGACTCAGTCTGTAGCCGATCAGGAAGAAATCAAGAAATTGTTCCCGAACACTTACGGCATGCCGTTGATTCAGTTCGTGGAAGGTGAAGCGAAGGAATTTGCTCCGATGAACGTCGGCGTAATCTTGTCTGGTGGACAGGCTCCTGGTGGTCACAACGTTATCTCAGGTTTGTTCGACGGTATCAAGAAACTGAACCCGGCCAACAAACTGTATGGTTTCATCCTGGGTCCTGGCGGTTTGGTAGACCACAAATATATGGAACTGACAGCCGATATCATCGACGAATACCGTAACACAGGTGGTTTCGATATCATCGGTTCAGGACGTACAAAACTGGAAAAAGAAGACCAGTTTGAAAAAGGATACGAAATCCTGAAGGAACTGGGTATCAAGGCACTGGTAATCATCGGTGGTGACGACTCAAATACAAACGCTTGTGTATTGGCTGAATATTATGCTGCCAAGAACTACGGCATTCAGGTAATCGGTTGCCCGAAGACTATCGACGGTGACTTGAAGAACGAAATGATTGAAACTTCATTCGGTTTCGATACTGCCTGCAAGACTTACTCTGAAGTAATCGGTAACATCGAACGCGACTGTAACTCAGCTCGTAAATACTGGCACTTCATCAAATTGATGGGACGTTCTGCTTCTCACATCGCACTTGAATGTGCTTTGCAGACTCAGCCGAACATCTGTATCATCTCTGAAGAGGTAGAAGCCAAGAACATGTCTTTGGACGACATCGTGACTTACATCGCACAGGTAGTAGCCGACCGTGCAGCTGCCGGCAACAACTTCGGTACGGTATTGATTCCGGAAGGTCTGATCGAATTCATCCCGGCTATGAAGCGTCTGATTGCTGAATTGAACGACTTCCTGGCTGCCAACGGCGAAGAATTCAACAGCATCAAGCGTTCTAAACAGCGCGATTATATCATCAGCAAGCTGTCTCCTGAAAATGCGGCTATCTATGCTTCTCTGCCGGAAGGCGTAGCTCGTCAGTTGTCACTCGACCGTGACCCGCACGGAAACGTACAGGTTTCTTTGATTGAAACTGAAAAGCTGTTGTCTGAAATGGTAGGAACTAAGCTGGCTCAGTGGAAGGAAGAAGGCAAGTTCGTAGGTAAGTTCGCTGCTCAGCACCACTTCTTCGGTTACGAAGGACGTTGCGCTGCTCCGTCTAACTTCGATGCTGACTACTGCTACTCTTTGGGCTACACTGCATCTATGTTGATTGCCAACGGTAAGACAGGTTACATGTCTTCTGTACGCAATACCACTGCTCCGGCTGCTGAATGGATTGCAGGTGGTGTGCCTATCACTATGATGATGAACATGGAACGCCGTCACGGTGAAATGAAACCGGTTATCCAGAAAGCACTGGTGAAACTGGATGGTGCTCCGTTCAAGGCTTTCGCTGCTATGCGTGACACTTGGGCTAAGGAAACAGATTATGTATATCCGGGTCCGATTCAGTACTTCGGTCCGTCTGAAGTTTGCGACCAGCCGACGAAGACTTTGCAGTACGAACAGGCAAAATAATTGATTCCTGATTCTCCCGAGGGGGAGACTTTCAGGTGAATAGACTTAGCGAAGAATCGGGCCGACCGTTGAGAGGGCCGGATTCTTCGCTATTTGTTGAATTAACCTCTACCGGGTTCCGGTACATCTGTTGAATTTTCTAAAAAAACACCTTGATAATGGCAAAAAAATCACCCATCCTTGCGGTGAACGAATCCGAGAATAAAGCTTCCCGCAAGCGTCCTGCGGTAAGGCAGACAACGGGCAGACGAAAAACTGCTTCCGGAAAGCCGTCGGGAAGAAAAACTCCCAAGGGAAAGAAAAAAATCCGCCAATGGCAAATGCCTTCCTGGTGCTATTATCTCTTGCTGGGAGGAGTAGGGGCTTGTTTTGTCATCTGTTTTTATTATTTCTTTATCCGTCCTTATGCTTACCGCTGGAAACCTTGCTACGGGATGAAAGCTTATGGGGTATGTTTGCCATACGGCTTTGAGGTGCATGGTTTCGACGTGTCGCACCACCAGGGAAACATAGACTGGGGTGAGTTGCAGAAAACGCAGACATCTCCATTTCCTGTACGCTTTGTATTTATGAAAGCCTCCGAGGGAGGGGACTTCAGTGATACGGCATTCATTCATAACTTTGACGAGGCCCGCAAGCATGGGTTCATCCGCGGTGCCTATCATTTCTACAATCCCAAGACAGATGCTTCCCGCCAAGCCGATTTCTTTATCCGTTCGGTGAAACTGGAATCGGGCGACCTGCCTCCGGTACTTGACATCGAGGTGAGGGGGGAGAACGAAAAGAAACTCCGCCACGACTTGAAAATCTGGCTGGATAAAATCGAACATTATTATCGGGTGAAACCGATTCTCTATACATCCTACAAGTTCAAGACCCGCTACTTGAACGACTCTGTTTTCAACTCCTATCCTTATTGGATTGCCCATTACTACGCTGATTCGGTGGAATACAAAGGACAGTGGCGCTTCTGGCAGCATACCGACGTAGGCCGCTTGCCGGGCATCCGGGAAGAAGTGGATTTGAACGTGTTCAACGGTACGCTCGACGAACTGAAACGCATGACGATTCCCTGAGTTCCGGAATACCTTCCGTGACAACAAGAGAAATACAAACAAAAAACCCTCCGCAGGTATCCTTTTCAGGACTCCCTGTGGAGGGTTCATTTTATATAATAGAAGATAAGGGAAAAATCCCGTAGACTTAGTTACGGAACTTCAATCCATCACCCTCGCGCTCTACGATAATCGGTTTCTCGCGGTTCACTTCCTGTGACAGAAGTTTCTTTGACAAATCGTTCAGCAAGTAGCGCTGGATGGCACGTTTAACCGGACGTGCACCGAATTCCGGATCGTAGCCGGCAGTAGCCAAGAAGTCGATGGCTTCGTCGCTCATCTGCAAGGTTACACCGTTGTCCTCCAGCATCTTCTGGATGCCTTTGATTTGCAAACGGACAATCTGTTCGATTTGCGGCTTGTTCAGCGGCTGGAACATGATGATTTCATCGATACGGTTCAGGAACTCCGGACGGATGGTCTTCTTCAGCATGTTCATCACCTCTTTCTTGGTCTCGTCTACCACCTGGTCGTGGTTCTGGTCATTGATCTTCTCGAACTGACTCTGGATGTACGAGCTGCCCAAGTTGGAAGTCATGATGATGATGGTGTTCTTGAAGTTCACCGTACGTCCCTTGTTGTCGGTCAGACGTCCGTCGTCCAGTACCTGCAACAAGATGTTGAACACATCCGGATGCGCCTTTTCGATTTCATCGAACAAGACCACTGAATACGGTTTCCGACGTACGGCCTCGGTCAATTGACCTCCTTCATCGTAACCTACGTATCCCGGAGGCGCACCGATCAAACGTGACACGGTATGCTTTTCCTGATACTCACTCATATCGATACGCGTCATCAGCGATTCATCGTTGAACAGGTATTCTGCCAAAGCCTTGGCCAGTTCGGTCTTACCGACACCGGTCGTACCCAAGAAGATGAACGAACCAATCGGACGTCTCGGGTCTTGCAGTCCGGCACGGCTACGACGTACAGCATCGGCCACAGCCTGGATGGCTTCATCCTGTCCGATGACCCGCTTGTGCAGTTCGTCTTCCAGGTGGAGCAGCTTTTCACGCTCGCTCTGCAACATACGGCTTACCGGTATGCCCGTCCAGCGGGATACCACGTCGGCGATGTCTTCAGCCGTTACCTCTTCCTTGATCAAGGCGTTGTCGCCCTGTTTCTTCTTCAGGTCTTCCTGGATGGACTTGATTTCGTTCTCCAGTGCCTGCAGCTTTCCGTAACGGATTTCGGCCACCTTTCCGTAGTCGCCTTCACGTTCTGCCTTATCAGCTTCGAACTTGAGTTGTTCGATTTCCTTCTTGTTCTGCTGAATCTTGTTCACCAGCTCCTTCTCACTCTGCCATTTGGCTTTGTAAGAAGTCTCCTGTTCCTTCAATTCCGCAATCTCCTTGTTCAACTGAGCCAGTTTTGCCTCGTCCTTTTCCCGCTTGATGGCCTCGCGTTCAATTTCGAGCTGTTTCAATCGGCGTTCAATCTCATCCAGTTCTTCCGGCAGAGAGTCACGTTCCATACGCAGCTTGGCGGCTGCCTCATCCATCAGGTCGATGGCCTTATCCGGCAAGAAACGGTCGGTGATGTACCGGCTGCTTAGTTCCACGGCCGCGATGATGGCCTCATCCTTGATACGCACCTGATGGTGGTTTTCGTAACGCTCCTTCAGTCCACGCAAGATGGAGATAGAGCTGGCCGTATCCGGTTCGTCTACCATGACGGTCTGGAAACGACGTTCCAACGCCTTATCCTTTTCGAAATACTTCTGGTATTCGTCGAGGGTAGTGGCACCGATGCTCCGCAGTTCCCCACGGGCCAAGGCCGGTTTCAGGATGTTGGCCGCATCCATGGCACCTTCGCCTTTTCCGGCACCCACCAAGGTGTGGATTTCATCGATGAAGAGGATGATGTTTCCGTCAGACTTCTTCACCTCGTTGATGACCGATTTCAGACGTTCCTCAAATTCACCTTTGTATTTGGCACCTGCTACCAGCGCACCCATATCCAGTGAGAACAGCTGTTTGTTCTTCAGGTTCTCCGGCACATCGCCCCGAAGGATTCGCTGTGCCAGTCCCTCTACGATGGCCGTCTTACCGGTACCCGGTTCACCAATCAGAATCGGGTTGTTCTTCGTACGCCGGCTCAGAATCTGCAACACCCGTCGGATTTCCTCGTCACGGCCGATGACCGGGTCGAGCTTTCCGCTTCGTGCAGCTTCTATCAGGTTAATGGCATATTTATTCAGTGATTGATACGTATCTTCACTAGATTGCGAGGTCACATTCTGTCCCTGACGCAATTCCTGGATGGCAGCTCGCAGTTCCTTGTCGGTCAGCCCTGCATCCTTCAGCATGGTAGATACCGTGCTCTTCACGTTCAGCAGTGCCAGCAGTATGGCTTCGAGTGATACATATTCGTCACCCAGTTCCTTGGATACCTCCACGGCTTTCTGCAACACTTCGTTGGCGTCACGGCTCAGGTAGGGTTCTCCTCCCGATACCTTCGGCAAGGAAGCAATCTGCCGGTCGAGTACGGTTTCTATCTGCTGGCCGTTTATGCCGAGTTTCTGGAAAATGAAGTTGGTTACATTTTCGCCCACCTTCAGCAATCCTGCCATCAAATGTTCCGGCTCGATGGCCTGCTGTCCACGGTTCTGTACCAGATTCACCGCCTCCTGCACTGCCTCTTGCGATTTGATTGTAAAGTTGTTAAAGTTCATAAATGGTCTCCTTTCTCGTTCTTGTTGTTTTTCTTTTTCTTTGTCGGGAGCCTCCCGCCTTGTGACAGGCGGCGCACTGACGCTTACTTTTATGCAAACTCTTTGCCAGAAGCCATTTGTTGGAAAAGCCTGACGAATTGTCATTTTGTGTGGCTTTTATACTGAAAATCTGTCAGTTACGACCCGTTTTTTGTCAGTCGGAAAAACGCACTTGCGTTTGGACTGAGGCGTAAGGTTTTGTGAACGAGTGGATTGTGCTGTGGTCCCGGATGGGCCGATGGGGGGGGACGAAATTGGTATCATTGAAATAACGGGAGAAAAGTGCGGGCTCTCGGATATTTTTCGTACCTTTGTCTAAAGGCTTGAATTGAATAATAAGTACTTGTCGCTTCCTGTGATTCAATATTAATTGTGCATTTATGAAATACCCAATCGGAATACAGAGTTTTGACCAGCTGATTGAAGATGGTTATGTGTACGTAGATAAGACAGATTTGATTTACTCTCTCGCTAATGAGGGAAAAATCTACTTTCTGAGCCGTCCGCGGCGTTTCGGAAAGAGCCTGCTGGTTTCCACGCTGAAGAACTATTTTTTTGGGCGGAAGGAACTGTTCAAGGGCTTGAAGATTGACAGTTTGGAAAAGGACTGGAAGGTGTATCCGGTATTTCATTTGGATTTCAATGGTTCCAACTTCATGCAGAAGGGAGTGCTGGAAGAACGCTTGGATAGTTATGTATCCGAATGGGAGGCTTGCTACGGACTGCCCTCTGAAAGTGACAGGCTGGATGTGGGAGGACGGTTTATCAAGGTGCTCCGTGCGGCCCACGAACAAACGGGGCGTCGTGCGGTAGTGCTGGTGGATGAATATGACAAGCCGATATTGGACGTATTGGATGTGGATAAGAATCTGGAGGAAGAGCACCGCAACATCCTGAAAGCGTTTTATTCGGTGTTCAAGGGGGCCGATGAGCATCTTCAGTTCGTGTTCTTGACGGGCGTGACAAAATTCTCCCAAGTGAGCGTGTTCAGCGGTTTCAACCAGCCTTTCGACATCAGCATGCACGGCAAGTATGAGACGCTTTGCGGTATCACTCAGGAGGAACTGGAGAATACTTTCCGGGAGCCGATGGAGCGCATGGCACAGGTGTACGGATGTACGTATGAGGAAATGCGTAACCGACTGAAGGCCCAGTATGATGGCTATCATTTCAGTGACCGGATGACCGATATTTATAATCCGTTCAGTTTGTTGAATGCCTTTTCTACCCAGCGTATTTCCGACTACTGGTTCAAGAGTGGGACGCCTACTTACCTGATTCGCCTGCTTTCGCACACGAATGAAAACATGGACGAAATTACGGGCCGTTATTATGCGCCGAAGGAGTTTATCGACTACAAGGCAGACGTGGAACAGCCGCTTCCGATGATTTACCAGAGCGGATATCTCACCATCAAGAACTTTGACCGGGATTTTGACTTGTTCCTGTTGGATTATCCCAACAAGGAGGTGAAGGAAGGTTTTCTGTCGATGGTGGCTTCCAAATACTTCGATAACGGGGATAAGATTTATCCTTGGGTGCGGGAGGCGACCATATTTCTGCGGAAAGGGGAATTGGACAATTTCCGTACGGGGCTGACTTCTTTCCTGGCAAGTATTCCTTATACGATGCGCCGCAAGGAGAACGAACGGGAACGGGAGCGTTATTTCCATTATACGTTCTACCTGATTATGCGGTTGATAAGTGTCTATACGGTCTACACGGAGAAGGTGCAGAGTCAGGGCCGCGTGGATTGTGTGGTGGAGACGCCGCAGTATGTCTATATCTTCGAGTTCAAGCTGGACGGGACGGCCGATGAGGCCTTGCGCCAGATAGAGGAAAAAGGCTATGCCCGCGAGTATGAGTCGGACAGCCGCAAGCTGTACAGGATAGGGGCCGTGTTCTCTTCCGAAACGGGTACCATTGGTGACTGGAAACAACTATAAACGGAAACACATTAACTAATTTATGGAAAAGAAAATACCCTTTGCTTCTGATGTGATTTTGATAGATGCTGCCTTCTTGGACCGCGTGGGCGGGGACATGGCGGCTCATTTTGCGCCCTTGGTGGGCCGGGAACTGCCTAAAGCCGACTTGGCAGTGCTGCTGGAATGTCTGGCGCTAGATGCCGGCCTGGAACCGGGGCAGCACGAGATACAGGTGATTTTTGTGTACGATGCGGCACATGGCCGGATGCGTTTCTGTGCGCCTTCCGACCTGGAAAAGGAGATTCACGGCATGGCTTTCCAAAGCCGGTTGGGCGAGTTTTCCCTGTATGCGTTCCAGACTTCGGGAATGGCCCGGCGGGAAGACTTGTTCGGTGAATCGTTGCAGTTGCTCACGGAGTCGAAAGACGTGCGCCGGGTGATGCTGGTGCCCGATGAGGGAGAATACGGTTCAGTTGTAGCAGAACTGGCAGAGAAGATGAAAGACAAGGAGAGTGTGACGGTGTTCGGCATGAACCCTCCGGTACACGAGTGCAGTTACCGTTTTGAGATGCTCGGGTTTGCCGTGCTTCAGTCGCTGGGCATCCGGGCAGAGGAACTTTAATCCGTGGAGTAGCCTATGTCTGATTTCCGTTTGAAAGCATTCTACAGTGTGGCCCGCAACCTCAGCTTTACCAAGGCTTCGCAGGAATTGTTCGTGAGCCAGCCGGCCGTGACCAAGCATGTGCGCGAGCTGGAAAGTCTCTACGGGGTGCGCCTGTTCGACCGTAAGGGGAATTCCATCTCGCTCACGGAGGCGGGGAAGCTGCTCATGGAGCATTGCGAACGCATCCTGGCCGATTACCGCAAGCTGGAGTACGACATGCACCAGCTGAACAACGAATATGCGGGGGAACTGCGACTGGGAGCGAGTACGACCATCTCGCAATATGTACTTCCACCTGTATTGGCTGCTTATACGGAACGTTATCCCCAGATGAGTGTGTCGCTCATGGATACCAACTCGCGCAATGTGGAGAAGGCGTTACAGGAGCATACCATCGACGTGGGGATGGTGGAAGGTGTGTTCCGCTTGCCCAACCTGCGCTATGAACCTTTCTTGTGCGACGAGCTGGTGCCGGTGGTGTGTCCACGCGGACGCTGGGCCGGAAAGGAGGAATTGACATTGGACGAGTTTACCCGCGTGCCGCTGGTGCTCCGTGAGCGGGGCTCGGGCACGCTGGATGCCATCGAAATGGTGTTGGCCGAGCAGGGGTTGAAGCTTTCGTCATTGAACGTGCGGATGCACCTGGGCAGCACGGAAGGCATCAAGTCGTTCCTGCGGTGCAGCGATTGCATGGGCATTGTGTCGGTTTGCGCCTTGGGGCGGGAACTGAAGGAAGGCGACTTTCAGGTGATTGACATTGAAGGCTTGCAGTTCAAGCGGCATTTTTGTTTTGTATCGGCCCAGGGACAGGAGGCCGATACCGTATTGCATTTCATGCGCTTTGTCCGGCATTTCCTCGCGGGAAAATAAAGACCGGACGGGACGCTTCTTTTATTTTTTCCCAAATTCAGGATCAATTTTCAGCAAAGCGGTCACACCGAAGGTGGCCAGGGTGCAGACCATAATCCAGATGAAGAACAGCTGGTAGCCCAGGGTTTCCTGCATCCATCCGGCAATCATGCCTGGCAGCATCATGCCCAAGGCCATGAAGGCCGTGCAGATGGCATAGTGCGAGGTCTTGTGCGTGCCGTTGGCAAAATAAATCAGGTAGAGCATATAGGCCGTGAAGCCAAATCCGTAACCGAACTGTTCCACGAAGATGCAGCTGTTGATGAGAACGAGGCTGTCGGGCTGGGAGTAGCTCAGGTACACATAGACCAGGTCGGGCAGGGAGATGGCCCACACCATGGGCCAGAGCCAGCGACGGAGTCCGTGGCGTGCCACAGCGATACCTCCCAAGATGCCGCCCAGGGTCAGTCCGACGATGCCGAGCGTGCCTTGTGCAAATCCGATTTGGGCGGTAGTCATGCCGAGACCTCCTTGTTCCACGGGGTCGAGCAGGAACGGGATGCCCATCTTGGCCAGCTGGGCTTCCGGCAGGCGGTAGAGCAGCATGAACAGGATGGCGGTGAGGGCCTGTTCTTTCTGGAAGAAGGAGCGGAAGGTGAGCAGGAAGTCGGTCAGGATACCTTTGGCACTTTTCGGGTGCGTGGCCGAAGGACGGTCCTGGTCGGGCCGTGGCAAGACGAAAGAATGGTAGAGCCACAAGGCCAGCAGACAACCTGCCAGCGTGAAGAAGGTGATGCTCCAGGCGTAGGAAGTGCGGCCGGTCACTTCTTCCAGCCGTCCGGCCAGCATGATGAGCAGCCCTTGTCCGGCAATGGTAGCAAAGCGGTAGAAGGTGCTGCGGATGCCCACGAAGAAGGCTTGCTGGTGCGGCGTAAGTCCCAGCATATAGAACCCGTCGGCGGCGATGTCGTGGGTGGCGGAGCTGAAGGCCACCAGCCAGAACACGGCCAGGGTGGTCTGGAAGAAATGACTTGTAGGGATGGTGAAGGCAATGCCGGCCAGTCCTGCTCCCAGCAGCAGCTGGGTGACGACAATCCACCACCGTTTGGTGCGGAGCAGGTCGACAAACGGGCTCCACAGGGGCTTGATGACCCAGGGCAGGTTCAGCCAGCTGGTGTAGAGGGCTACCTCCGTGTTCGAGATGCCCATCCGCTTGTACATCACCAGCGAGAGAATCATGACCGCTACGTAGGGAAGGCCTTCGGCAAAGTAGAGCGAAGGCACCCAATACCAAGGAGAACGTGTGTGCATGGCCGTCAGGATTTAGTATAACTTGCGGATTTCAGCTCCTTGGTAGTAGTGCAGCAGAATCTGGTCGTAGGCATAGCCTTTCTCGCCCATCACGGCGGCGCCAATCTGGCAGAGTCCCACGCCGTGTCCCCATCCGGCGCCGGTCAGTTCGAACCATTCCGGTACGCCGTTCACTTCCGGTCCCTTGTCGACCACGAAGGCCGAGCTGAACAGGTGGGTGGGTGAGAGGGTCCGTCGTATCTCCAGTTCCTTTCCGATAATCATCGTCTTCAAAGTACCTACAATCTTCAGGCGGCTGATGCGGCCCGACTTTCCACGTTCCACGGGAATGAGGTCGAGAATCTCGCCGTAGTCACTTTTAGTGTGGGTGGCAATCAGTCCGGCCAGTTCCTCCTGCGTATACATCACCTTCCAGCGGTAGAAATCCTGTGTCTCCTGGTCGTAGTGGTTGAGAATCTGGGAGAGAATTTTCGGGTCGGTGGTGTGGCAGAACGATTCTGGTCGTTGGCGAATCCAGCGTTCGGCTTCCTCCTCCTTTGTCAGGTCGGGCAGCGGGGATTCGGTGTCCAGGTCGCGCACGGCACTGAGGTAGGGATATTTCTTGTCCTCCCAGCAGTAGTTGAACTCTTCGGTCACCCCGCCGCAGCACTTGGAGAAACGGGCGTCGCAGATGGCGTGCTTGTACATGAGCACCTGTCCGCGGGTTTCCTTGACCGCTTCCACCACGCTCTGGTTCGATGCGCGGGTGATGCCTTGGTAGCGCTGACAATGGTCGTCGGCGCAGACATCGAAGATGGTATGGTCTTCGCGGTCGTACCAGCGGATATATTCCGTATCGGTCTTGAAGAAGGGGAAGAAACCTCCGTCTTGTTTGCTGAGGGCTTTCCGCTTCTCAATCTGGGCCAGCAGCCAGCTCCGAGAAATCACGGCATGGGCTTTCAGGAACTCCAGGGAAGAGGTGGCACTCATCTCCGACGAAATGACGCTGGTTAGGTAGTCTTCGGCTGGAAGTTGGTTGATGGCCGTAATTTTTCCCTCGTCTACTACCAGTCGCAGGGTGCCCAGGAAGGTCTGTGTCTCCTGTCGCTCCCAATGGAAGTTGATGCCGATGGTCACGTCTTCGAGCGAGAAGGAAGCGTCGTCTTCCAGTGGGGTAAAAGTCAGTTCGCGGTACACGTTGCCGTTCCAGAAGATGCCTCCTTCGTCGAAGGATACATGCTGCTTGCCGGAGACGGTTTCTCCTTTGGCGAGAAATTTGGCGTTGAGGGTGAAATGTATTTCAAGGGCATTGACGATGCCCACGTTTATTTCGGGTTCTTTCATGATGCTTAATGTGTTACTTCGTGATAGATTTGTCGTAGGATGTCGGCATTCAGTTTTTGGAAATCTTCTTCGCGGGCCGTTACGAGGATGCCGGCCATGTCGAGGGCACCGGGACTGACGAGCAGTTGGGCATCCCCTTCGGCGGTGTAGCATTGCGGACGGTGGACGGTACGCGGAATGTAGACCGTGACAAACCCGTAGCGGGGGTCGTTCCAGGCAAACAGGTTGTAGCGAGGCTCCATCTCTCCTTCGGGCAAGGGCAGGCTGCGCAGGTAGCTGTCAATCAGCCGGATGCCGGTACCCATTCCTCCCTGGGTAATGAAGGCACGCAGTGGACAGATGTATCCTTCAATGTCGTAGGCAATGCAGGATTTCCCGTCGGCGAGCGGCTCGAAACCTTTTTCTACGGCGGTGTCCATCAGTCTGTCCCATTGCTGGATGAGGGGCACATCTTTCTGACGTACGGCCTGGAAATGGAAATGGTCGGGAGCGGAGGCGCCGCATTTGGCTCCGTTATAGAATACGGTGTAGCCCTCGGCAAAATGTTTTTCCAGCCAGTCGACCAGTCGCTCGGGCAACCGGCGGGCGGTCTTGTCGGCCAAAGTCTGCCACTGGTGCCGTTCCGTGGAAATCGTGAGGTGTCCCGGCAGGATAGGATAAGGGTTCAGCCGCAGGCTGAAAGCTTCGTCCAGCAGGATGCGAAGACTCTGTTGCTCTTCCGGCTTGTGGCTCAGGCAGAGGAAGCAGGGGCGGGCCGCAATGGAAGCCTTGTCTACTTTAGCACAGGTGGAAACGGCGCGGGCCGGGTTGAATTGCACGGTGATGTCGTTGCCGTCCAGCGGGAGGGTGCGGGTCTGCACGTCGGCCAAGGCCTCATGGTTCTTGCGGGCCAGCGGCCAGGTGTCCAGCTGGTGGTGGATGAACGCTTCTGCCGAAATCTCCGGCGATGCCTCTTCCCAGGAGAGCGGACGGTGGAGCATGGCCTGCCGTTTGCGTATCTCCAGCGTACGCAGGCTGTCCTTGTAACTGTTGTTCAGATTCTGTTTTTCGATGCTCAGGGCCGCGTCGGAGTTGCCTTCCCATCGGCGGCACAGATAAAGCACATCATAGATACGGCCGATGCGGTATTCGCGGGAGAAAGCCAGTCCCAGGGCATAGTCTTCGCCGTAGCTGGTGTTCGGCACGCGTATCTTCCGCAGCAGCGGGGTGAAGAAGGCACGCGGTGCACCCAGTCCGTTGATACGGAGGGCATTGTTATGACCGTTGGTGTCGGTCCATTCCTTGTGGTCGATGACGCCCGGCAGCAAAGTCTCCAGCTGGAAGTTGGTCATGCGGTACGAGCCGATGACCATGGCGCAGCGTTCCCGACGGAATTTGTCGACAATCGTCTGGAGGGTAGACGGACTGCTGTACAAGTCATCGCTGTCCAGTTGCACGGCAAAGCGTCCGCAGAGCGGGTGATGCACGCCCAGGTTCCAGCATCCGCCGATACCCAGGTCGTCCCGTTCCGGAATAAGGTGGATTACCTTCTCGTTGCCGGCATAGCGGTCGATGCACTCCGTGGTGCCGTCGGTCGAATGGTTGTCGATGACAATCACGTTGAAAGGAAAATCGGTCTCTTGGGTCAAGACGGAATCAATGGCATCGGCAATGGTGCGGATGCGGTTGCGTACGGGGATGATGACCGACGCCTCGTAGGCAAATTCTCCTTCCGTAAGGTCGATGTCCCGTTGTACCGGAGGCAGGAAAGCTCCGATGTGCTTTAAATAATAGGTAAAGGCCGTTTCCCGTTCCAGTTGTACACTCCGGTTGCGCGGGTCCACGTAGTCGAACTGCTTCTCGCCCGACTTGCGGGTGTCTTCTTCAATTTCGGTATAAAGATACTCGCGGATATGAGTCAGTTCGTGTTGTCGGGAGAGGGCCAGTCGCACGGCATAGAGGGCCGAGTAGCGGTATTCCGGCTGGTGGGTGATACATTCAAAGGCTTCCTGCAAGGCCGCCGTCTTGAAAAGCAGCACCGAGCCGAAGTCGAAATCATCGCGCACGCTTCCCGGCTGGTAGTCGATGACCGGATGAGGCTGTCGCACCCCGTCGGCCACCTGGTAGTGGTCGGCATAGACCATGCCGGTCTCCGGAGCACCCAGGTAGTCACACATGCGCTCCAGCGCCATGTATCCCATGTCCAGCGCTTGCGTCTTGGTGTAGATGAGCAGGTAGGGCGTATGCGTCAGAGCGAGCATCTGCCGGATGCCGTCGGTCTGCTGGAAAGAGAAAAACGGGAGGATGCGGCATTTGCCAGTAGGGGCACCTGCGTTTTCCGGGTGGTCGGTTAGTAGGAATATCTGGTCTGTCCGGGAACTGGCGCTCAGTCCCTCGATGGTCTTATTCTGTTGGTTATCACCTTCGTAAGGAAGGAAACAAGTCACTAGATTATTCATATTTAATACATTTATACGGACAAAGATAGGGAATATATCTTATTTTTTCCCTAACTTTGTACGCTAAATGTGTAGAATATAAGAGAATTATGATGACAAAAACTCCTTTATTGGGGAAAACACTGAGCGAATTGAAAGCGATTGTGCAGGATTTGGGGATGCCCAAGTTTACAGCCGGACAGATTGCTTCGTGGTTGTACGACAAGAAGGTGGGTTCGATTGAAGAGATGACCAACCTTTCATTGAAGAACCGGGAGCGGTTGATGGAGAACTACGAAGTGGGGGCCAGTGCACCGGTGCATGCGATGCGTTCGGTAGACGGAACAGTGAAGTACTTGTTCTGCACGCCCGAAGGTGATTACATCGAATCCGTATATATTCCCGACGAAGACCGGGCCACGCTCTGCGTGTCTTCGCAAGTGGGATGCAAGATGAACTGTAAGTTCTGTATGACCGGAAAGCAAGGGTACACCACCAGCCTGACGGCCGCCCAGATTCTGAACCAGATTTATTCAGTGCCTGAGCGGGACACTCTGACCAACGTGGTGTTCATGGGAATGGGAGAGCCGTTCGATAACCTTGACGAAGTGTTGCGTGCCTTGGAAATCCTGACGGCCGACTATGGCTACAAATGGAGCCCGAAGCGTATCACGGTCTCGTCCGTCGGTCTGCGGAAAGGGTTGGAGCGCTTCCTGGAAGAGAGTGACTGCCACCTGGCCATCAGTCTGCACTCACCGTTTCCCGCCCAGCGCCGGGAACTGATGCCGGCCGAGAAGGCGTTCTCCATCACGGAAATCGTGGACATCCTCCGCAAATATGATTTCAGCAAGCAACGCCGCCTGTCTTTTGAATACATCGTGTTCAAGGGCGTGAACGACAGCTTGATTTACGCCAAGGAACTGGTCAAGCTGTTGCGGGGACTGGATTGCCGGATGAACCTGATTCGTTTCCATGCCATCCCGAATGTGGATTTGGAAGGGGCTGATATGGAGTCGATGATTGCCTTCCGTGATTATCTGACTCAGCATGGCTTGTTTGCCACCATCCGTGCCTCCCGCGGAGAAGATATTTTTGCCGCTTGCGGCATGCTTTCCACCGCCCAGCAACAGGCCGAGAAGAAAGAAAAAGAAAGTGAAACCATTTAATACCAGAATATTATGAAACGAGTAACATTTTATCTTGGGATAGCCTTGGCAGTGCTGTCATTCTCTTCCTGCCGTAACAACGGAAAGAGCATCATCACTCCGGTGTCCAGCGGACGCCCCTACGAAGTGATGGTAGTGGCCGACGACAAATGTTGGATGAGTCCGGACAGTGCCCTTTTCCATGTGTTGGACACCGATGTACCGGGACTGCCGCAGTCGGAACGTTCGTTCCGTATTTCGCGTGTGCGACCGGATGCGTTCAACCGGTCGGTCCGTCTGTTCCGTAACATTATTATCGTGGACATTCAGGACATCTATACCCAGCCCAAGTTCAAATATACCCGTGATGCCTATTCTTCTCCGCAGATGATTATGACCATCCAGGCACCCAACCAGCAGGAATTTGCCGATTATGTGTCGAAGAACGGACAGGTGATTATCGATTTCTTCACCCGTGCCGAGATGAACCGTCAGATTAAATTGCTGGAAAAGAAGCACAGCGAACTGATTTCTACGAAGGTACAGAGCCTGTTTGACTGTGACATCTGGATGCCGGTGGAACTGGAGTCGTATAAGGTAGGAAAGGATTTCCTCTGGGCTTCCAGCAACCTGAACGACCTGAATTTCGTAATGTATTCTTATCCGTTCCGCGATAAGGATACTTTTACCAAGGAATATTTCATCCACAAGCGCGACTCGGTGATGAAGGTCAACCTGCCGGGTGAGCGGGAAGGCATGTACATGGAAACATCCGACTCCATCTTCCTTACTACCCGCAACATTGCCGTGAAAGGAGATTATGCGTTTGAAGCCCGCGGCTTGTGGGACATGAAGAACGATGCTATGGGAGGCCCGTTTGTATCACATGTACGGGTAGACCGTGAGCATGCCCGCGTCATCGTGGTGGAAGGATTTGTCTATAACCCGGGCAAGCTGAAACGCGACCAGATTCGTAAGTTGAATGCGGCGCTTTACACCTTGCAGCTTCCGTCGGAAAAAGAAGTGTCGGAAATTCCGGTAGACAATACCATTTCGGAAGAGCAAGTGAAAAAAGAAGCTGAACAGAATAAGCAATAAATATGGAAAATCGTAAAATTAGAGTGGGAATCACTCATGGAGATATAAATGGAGTAGGTTATGAGGTGATCCTGAAAACCTTCTCCGACCCGACCATGCTGGAACTGTGTACGCCGGTCATCTATGGTTCGCCTAAGGTGGCGGCTTATCATCGCAAGGCCATGGAGATACCGACCAACTTCAGTATCGTGAATACGGCAGAAGATGCGCAGGACGGAAGGGTGAATGTGGTGAACTGCATTGAGGAAGAACTGAAGGTGGAACTTTCCAAACCGACTCCCGAAGCGGGAAAGGCGGCACTGACGGCGCTGGAAAAAGCACTGGCCGATTATCGGGCCGGTTTGTTCGATGTGCTGGTCACGGCTCCCATCAACAAGCATACCATCCAGTCGGATACGTTCCATTTTCCCGGTCATACAGAGTACATTGAAGAACGGGTGGGCGACGGACAGAAGGCTCTCATGATTCTGCTGAAAGGTGACTTCCGCGTGGCGTTGGTCACGGGACATGTGCCGGTGCGCGACATCCCCGGCATGCTGACCAAGGAACTGATTATGGAAAAGATGGAAATCTTCCACCAGTCGCTGAAGAAAGATTTCGGCATCGACAACCCGCGTATCGCCGTTTTCTCCTTGAATCCGCATGCCGGCGACCACGGTCTGCTGGGCACGGAAGAGGAGGAGATTATCATTCCGGCCATGAAGGAAATGATTGCCAAGGGTGTGCAGTGCTTCGGACCCTATCCGGCCGACGGCTTCATGGGTTCCGGTAATTATACCCACTTCGACGGTATCCTGGCCATGTATCACGACCAAGGACTGGCTCCGTTCAAGGCACTGGCCATGGACGAAGGCGTGAACTTCACCGCCGGACTGCCTATCGTACGCACCTCGCCGGCTCACGGCACGGCCTACGACATTGCCGGAAAAGGCGTGGCTTCGGAAGATTCGTTCCGTCAGGCCGTGTATGTGGCCATGGACGTGTTCCGCAACCGTGCATGGGAAAAGGAAATCAGCGCACGCCCGTTGCGCAAGCAGTATTATGAAAAACGTGACGATAGCGATAAACTGAAATTAGATAGCATAGAAGAAGAATAACATGAAGTTTGCAATCATATCAGCCGGGGAGGGGTCCCGGTTGTCACAAGAAGGAGTTCAGTTGCCCAAGCCTTTGGTGCAACTGAACGGAGTGGCAATGATCGACCGTCTGATTCACATCTTCGCACAGAACGGAGCAGAAGAAGTGGTTGTCATCATCAACAACGAGGTGCCATTGACGAAAGCACATCTGCATGAACTGGAAAAGAACTCCGAAGTACCTTTGCGGGTAGTGGTCAAAACGACCCCCAGCTCCATGCACAGTTTTTATGAGTTGAGCCGTTATTTGAAAGACGACCGTTTCTGTCTGACCACTGTCGACACCATTTTCCGGGAAGAAGAGTTTGCCCGTTTCATTGAGGCCTTTAAGGCTTACGATGGCGACGGCATGATGGCCGTGACGGATTATATCGACGACGAGAAACCTTTGTACATCGGGACGGATGCGTCAAATCGTATTACCGGGTTCTATGACAGCCTGCAACCCGACACACGCTACATTTCCGGCGGAATTTATTGCTTGTCACCCCAATCAATTGTGACGTTGGAGAAATGCATGGCGCAGGGCATGTCGCGCATGCGCAACTTCCAGCGTCAGCTGGTGGCCGACGGTTTGCAGCTCAAGGCTTATCCTTTTTCAAAGATTCTGGATGTGGACCATGCGGACGACATCGTGAAAGCAGAGGCTTTTTTGAACGGACAAGATTAAATATACCAAACGAAATAAAAGAATAAAACCTGATTTTTTGCGTAAAATCTAGAATAATAATAGAATGTATAAGAGAGGAGAGAAGATTCGGGTAGTCGGTGTGAGCCGCGGTAATGAGTATTCCCCGAATCACGTAGACAATGACGCAGCCATCCTCCGGTTGGCGGCAGAAGCATTGGAGAAAATGGGGTGTGAGGTCACTGTGTATCCGGAAAAGGAGTTTGTGGCCCAAAAGATAGAGGCAGCGTTTATCTTTGACATGGCGCGCGACAGAGCCACTATTGAACGCTTGAAAGAACTGGAAGCCGGGGGAGCGCTGGTGGTGAATTCAGCGTACGGCATCGATAATTGTGTCCGTCAGCAGATGACGGAACTGCTGATGGCAAACGGGGTACCCCATCCGAAGAGTTTCATTATTCCCACCGACGGGAAGTTTACCCCTTCCATTTTCCCTTGCTGGATCAAGCGGGGCAATTCGCATGCCATGGTGAAAGAAGACGTGGTGTATGTGGAGTGCCGGGAAGAGGCGGAAGTGGTGATGGCCGATTTCCGGAAACGGAACATCCCGGTAGCCGTGGTCAACGAGCACCTGGTAGGTGATTTGGTGAAGTTCTACGGGGTGCAGGGAACCGATTTCTTCTACAGTTTCTATCCCACGGAACAATCGCACAGCAAGTTCGGACTGGAAGCCATCAATGGCGAGACCCGTGGATTCCCCTTCGACGTGAAGCTGCTGCAGGCCTACGCCAACAAGGCGGCCGAGGTGCTGAACGTTCCTATTTACGGAGGTGACTGCGTGGTATCGTCCACGGGCGAAATCCGTATCATCGATTTCAACGACTGGCCCAGCTTTGCCCGCTGCCGCGTGGAAGCCGGACCGGAAATAGCCAAATGTATTTATAACCGCATCATGCACAAATTAGAAAAAGAATGAGTACGGAGAAAAAAGGAGTAGAGGCTTCTTTCAAGTCCATGGATACAGAAGAGTTTCTGGACATCCATTTCAATCGCCCCATCGGTTATGTGTGGGCCTTGTTTTTCCAGCGTTTCGGCGTCCATCCCAATGTGGTGACCATCCTGTCCATCATCCTCGGGGTGGCGGCAGGGGTAATGTTCTATTATCCCGACATGACTCATACGCTGATTGGTATCTTCCTGCTGATATGGGCCAACCATTATGACAGCTGCGACGGACAGCTGGCGCGTATGACCGGCAAGAAAACCCGCTGGGGACGTATGCTCGATGGATTTGCCGGCGACCTTTGGTTTATCACGATTTATGCGGCCATCTGCCTGCGCCTGATGAACCAGCCGCTTCCTTTCCATATCGGAGAGGCTTCCGGACAGACCTGGAGCATTTATATCTGGCTGATTGCCTTGTTCTCCGGTACGGTGTGCCACAGCAAGCAATGTACGCTGGCCGATTATTACCGCAACATCCACCTGTTTTTCCTGAAGGGAAAGGCCGGCAGTGAGCTGGACAACTTCAAGCAGCAGCGTGAGATTTTCCACAGTCTGCCCTGGAAAGGCAACTTCTGGTGGAAAGCTTTCCTGTATTTCTACGGCAACTATACCCGCAAGCAGGAACAGATGACCCCGAATTTCCAGCGTTTCTATGCCTTTGTGCAGGAGCGTTATGGCGACAATATTCCTCAGTCGCTGCGTGACGAGTTCCGTGCCCTGAGCCTTCCGCTGATGAAGTACACCAACATCCTGACGTTCAACACCCGTGCGATAGCCCTCTACATCAGTCTGCTGATTGGAGAGCCCTGGTTGTATTTTATCTTCGAGATTGTGGTGATGACTTCCTTGTTCGTGTACATGCGTCACCGTCACGAAGCCTTGTGCGCATTCCTTTACCATAAATACGCTAACTAATGAAAGAGAAATTTCGCAACATATTCTGGTTCTTCGGCATCTTTGCCATCGTGGTCATGCTCTGCACGTTCGACATGGACTACCAGGAACTCTGGCAGAACCTGCGGAAAGCCGGTATCTGGTTTCCGGCCGTCATCCTGCTGTGGGTGTTCATCTACTACCTGAACACCTGGTCGTGGTATGTCATCATCCGCGACGGGAAGCATGCCAAGGTGCCTTTCTGGAAAGTGTACAAGCTGACCGTTTCCGGCTTTGCCCTGAACTATGCCACTCCCGTGGGACTGATGGGCGGGGAGCCCTACCGCATCATGGAGCTGACCCCTTACGTGGGCGCCAGCAAGGCCACTTCGTCGGTCATCCTCTACGTGATGATGCACATCTTTTCCCATTTCTGCTTCTGGCTGTCGGGCGTGGTGCTGTATCTCATTTTTGAGCCGATGAACTGGGGAATGGGCATCGTGCTGGCGGTGGTGGCCTTCTTCTGCCTGCTGGCCATCTATTTCTTCATGAAAGGCTACCGCAACGGAATGGCCGTGCGCACGTTCAAGCTGTTGGGCCATGTGCCCTACGTGAAGCGCTGGGCCCACCGTTTTCTGGAGGAGAAAAAAGAATCGCTGGAGAAGGTAGACGCACAGATTGCCGAACTCCACAAGCAGCGGAAGAGTACGTTCTACGTGTCGCTGGGACTGGAGTTCATGGCCCGCATCGTGGGCTGTGCCGAGGTGTTCTTCATCCTGAACATTCTGACCGACCACGTGAGTTTCCTGTCGTGCATCCTGATTATGGCCTTCACCTCCCTGTTTGCCAACCTGTTCTTCTTCTCGCCCATGCAGTTGGGTGCCCGTGAGGGAGGATTCGCGCTGGCCGTGGGCGGACTGGCCATTCCGAGTGCGTTCGGCATCTATACCGGACTGATTACCCGTGTGCGCGAATTGATTTGGATTGTAATCGGAGTGTTGCTGATGAAAGTCGGCAACGGAACCCAAAATAAGACAAAAGATGAATAAACTGACAGATGTGAAAGGCGTAATCTTTGATTACGGAGGTACGATTGATACGAACAGCCGCCATTGGGCGGAAGTGCTGTGGAGCAAGTATGAAGAATTTCAGGTGCCGGTGGACAAAGCCAGTTTCCGTGAGGCGTACGTACATGGCGAGCGCACGCTGGCCCGGGTGCCGCTGGTGAAGCCGGAACATAACTTCCACGATGTGCTGCGCATCAAGACCGACATTCAGGTGAAATACCTGGTGGAGCAGGGCAAGCTGGACGAAGCGACCGCCAGCCGCGAGCGCTATGCCGAAAAGGTGGCCGACAGCTGCTACCGCTACGTGCTGGACGTGCTGGAGCGTACCCGTCCCGTGGTGAAGACCCTTTCCGAACGCTATAAGCTGGTGTTGGTGTCCAATTTCTACGGAAACATCCAGACCATCCTGAAAGACTTCGGCCTGTTCGAGTTCTTTTCCGACATCATCGAGTCGTCGGTGGTGGGCGTGCGCAAACCCGACCCGGCCATCTACCGCCTGGGCGTGGAAGCCATGGGCCTGCCCGCCGAGAATGTGCTGGTGGTAGGCGATTCCTTCTCGAAGGACATGGTGCCCGCGAAGAAAGTGGGCTGCAAGGTGGCCTGGCTGAAAGGCGAAGGCTGGGGAAATGAAGAAATAGACGAAACCCTTCCGGACCTCATCATTACCGATTTGCCGGAATTGCTGTCGTATGTATAAGGAGGGGGCACGAATGAAAAAACAAGGAGTTGCCCTGGTGGAACGCCAATACCTGTTCCCCTTTGTACTGATTACCTCACTCTTTTTCCTGTGGGGATTTGCCCATGCCATTCTCGACGTGCTGAACAAGCATTTTCAGGAACTGCTCACCATCACCCGTACCCATTCGGCCATGATTCAGGCCACGATGTACATGGGTTATTTCATCATGGCCATCCCCGCCGGACTGTTCATCAACCGTTACGGATACCGCCGGGGGGTGGTGCTGGGACTGCTGCTGTATGGCATCGGTTCCCTGCTGTTCATTCCCGGGCAGCACTGGATGTCGTTCAATTTCTTTCTCTTCTCCCTTTTTGTCATCGGATGCGGACTGACCTTCCTGGAAACCGCCGCCAATCCGTATGTCACGGAGCTGGGAGCGAAGGAGACCGCTGCCAGCCGCTTGAATTTTGCCCAGTCGTTCAACGGACTGGGATGCATCTTTGCCCCGATTCTGACAGGAATCCTCCTGTTTGCCGACGAGGACAAAGGGGCCAGCGGCAATGTGGCCCTCCCGTACGCCGTGATGGGTGTGATTGTACTGTTGGCCGCCCTGGCTTTTATGCGGGTGCGTCTGCCCGAGATACCCCACGAGGAGGAAGTGGACAGCGAAGGAAACCACGTCGGCCTCTGGGCCCATAAACTGTTTGTCTTCGGCCTGATTGCCCTGTTTGCCTACGAGGTGGCCGAGATTTCCATCAACAGCTTCTTTATCAACTACGTGACCGAGGTGGGATGGATGAACGCCCGCGATGCCTCCCTGATTCTGTCGTTCGGCGGACTGGGACTGTTCATGGTGGGACGTTTCGTGGGAAGCTGGATTATGCGTCGCGTACGGGCCGAGAAGATGCTCTTCTGCTGCGCCACGGGAACGGTCGTCACCACGCTGCTGGTGATTCTCGACCTGGGCTCCGTGTCGTTCGTGGCCCTGCTCTGCGGTTATGCCTTCGAAGCCATTATGTTCCCCACCATCTTCGCCCTCTCCCTGAAAGGACTGGGCAGCCATACGAAGCGCGCCTCTTCCTTCCTGATGATGTCGCCGGTGGGCGGTGCCGTAGGTCCCGTGCTCATGGGACTGGTAGGCGACTATGCCGACATGCACTGGGCCTTTGTGGTACCCTTTGTCGGTTACGTCGTGGTGTGGTGTTATGCCCGCCACATGGTACGTCTGAAAAACTGAGACCGTCCCCTTCGGATGGTACGAAATAAAAGAAGCGTGGCACTCAAGGGTATCTCACGATATCCTGAGTTCCACGCTTCGGCGTATTCAATGATAAGTATAGAATTTGGGATTTATTTACCTTGAGGAGCCTGAGGAGCTGCCGGGCATTGGTTCGGACATCCCGGAGCCGGCATCTGTCCCGGCTGACCCATCTTTCCGTGCATCATCGGGCAGGGCTTCTGTCCCATGCGTTTGTGCATCTGTCCCGGACGGTCCATGCGGAACACTTTCTCCAGCTGGCGGGCATTCAGGATTTTCTTGAAGGAATTGTAATACTTCTTCTGGGTGTCGAGCACCTTCTGACGCATTTCGAAGCCCTTTTCAATTTCCTGCTGAATCTGCGCGTCGGTACGTTCGCAAGGTTTCACCTTTTCACCTTCCGGAGCCGGACGGCAATTCTTCAGTGCAGTCAGATACTCTTTGTAGAGGGTAGTGAACTGAGCCAGCTTGCTGTCGTCCAGCATCAGTTGTTTTCCCATGCGGGTAGCCTGCATGTCCATCCGCTGTTCCGGTGTCATTTTAGCACAGTTTTCTTTTCCTGCCTTTGCCGGACATGTTTTCTGTGGAGCGTTTTGCGCCATCATGCTGCCACATCCCAGGCATGCAGCGAGAATCAAAGTAGAGAATAAACGAGTTATTTTCATTGTTGTCATTTTTTTTTAGTTGAACATTTTGTATTTAGTGCACTTACGACTCTAAGACAACCGAACAACCTCAGGGTTTATTGGTAAAATTGTTTTTTAACATTTGAAAAGAAAAGTGTGTAATTTCAGGGTACGGAAAAACGTTTAGGCGTTTGGATTCAAACGTCGAAGCGTTTCAATGAAAACGTCGAAGCGTTTTACTTCAAACGTTTAGGCGTTTTAGATGAAACGTCGAAGCGTTTTGTCTGAAACGTTTAGGCGTTTTTTACCTCAGAATCCGCCGATTTGTAAACGCTTAGAAATCAGCCTCTTTTACAATACGGATTTTTTCTCCTGTGACCGGATGCACGAACTCCAGTGCGGCGGCGTGCAGGTACAGACGGTCGGACGGCTGGCCGTAGAGGTCGTCGCCCACAATCGGATGATTCAGTCCCTCGGGATGCGCGGCATGTACCCGGAGCTGATGCGTGCGCCCCGTATGCGGATAAAACGTTACCCTTGTCTTCCCATCCTTGCGCTCCAGTACCCGGTAGGACGTGACCGCCCGTTTCCCATACTCCCGGCTCACCATCTGGCGCGGGCGGTCCATCGGATTCGGACAGATAGGCAGGTCGATGATGCCCTCATCCGTTTCCAGTTCCCCTTCCAGGATGGCCGTGTATCGCTTGCGGATGAGGCGCGTCTCGAAAAGTGCCTGAAGCTCCTTGTGCACCTCCTTCGTCTTGGCCGCCAGCAGCAGTCCGGACGTCGCCATGTCCAGCCGGTGCACGATGAGTGGTCCGGTAGCCTTGGGGTAGAGGTTGTGCAGCCGCTGGAGGATGGAATCGAGGTCGTTCTTGCCCGGCACGGAAAGCATGCCCGCCGGTTTGTGTACCACCACCAGCCACTCGTCTTCGTAGAGAATCTCCAATGCAGTTTGTCGGTGCACATCCTCCTCCAGCGGATTCGGTTCGACCTCCAGTCCCACGAGCATGTGTTTCAAAATCGGTTCACACTTCCCCTTGCACGACGGATAGAAATGCCCCTCGCGGCGTATCTCGTCCTTGGGCGACATGCCCCACCAGAATTCGCCCATGGCCAGAGGCTGGAGATGATGCAGGTACGCATACTGGAGCAGCTTGGGCAGAGCACATTCCCCCGCTCCGGCAGGCGGTGTCTTCTGCGGGGTACTTTGGAAAATCTCGCACAAATCTTTCACCTCGCCCCGGGCGTTGAGCATCCGGAACTGGGAAAACAGCCGCAACTGGAGAGCCGCCGAGCGCGTCTTCCGTTCGTGGCGCAAGGCCTGAATCTCCTGTTCGAGGGTCTGGAAAGCCTCTCCGGCCTCCTGTACCTTCTCTTTCAACTGCCGTTCCAGCCGTTTGAACTCCGCTTTCTGGAACTGGCTCTCGCGCGACATCGCTTCCATCTCTTCGGGAGACACCCCTTCCTTTCGCCGTTGTTCCCGACGCGCTTTTTCCTCCTTCAGTTTCTGCTTCTCACTTGAAAGTGTGGCCTGCGCCTCTTCTTCCGCCTGCTTCCATGCCGCCTGTGCCGAGCGGTAAGCCTCGCTGGCTTCCAGTGCCGCAATCCGGTGGTTGATGCCCGAAATCTCCGCCTCCTCGATGCGGAAGAACCCGTCGGGTTGCAGGAGGTCGTACACCGGCGGCACGAAAAACGCGTGGTGGTTGCTCCCGGCCAGGTTGCCCGAGAAAGCAGCCAGGTAGCCCAGCTTTCCTTCTGTATCCCGGATGACCAGTACCCCGAACATCTTTCCCTGCCGGAGCTCTTCCTGCCAGTCGTCCCGCGTGAGCAGGTATTGGCGCACCTCTTCCGCCGCCAGTCGGGTAAGCGGGTGAGGGGTGTAGTGGAAGGGAAAAGTGAAAGCCTTCGGCAAGGCGATGCCTTCGGTCGGGGTGTGGAAAGAATGTATCATGGTGAGAAATTCAGTTCGTTTTTATTGCGGAGGCAAAGGTACGAAGAAAATGGTTTTCCATGAAAATTTTGTTGCCTTGCAGATGCTTTCGAAGTAATTCTTCCGACACCGCCATTTTTGAAACAAAATCCGGATAGTCGGCAGCCTGTTGGGGAATGTGGAACAAATAGGTTTCCAGTTCCGCGTTGTCATCCTCTCCATATCCCCGCAAGGAATGTCGCGTGATAGCATGCGTTTGAAAGGTGGGATGAATCAAAATGCCCTGTTTTCCTCTCAACCGATACATGTACGTGACGAGTTGATGTACATCCTCCCTTTTCTCTGTAGCCATTTTGTATTTGGCATCCACGATTGTTCCGTCGGATTTCCGGAAAAAGTCCAGGTAACGGGGAAATTTGTGCCCTTTGGCCAAGTAGATGCGTCCGGTACCTTTTTTATTGTTGGGGTGCGTGAATCCTTGCTTTGTGAGGATGGTGGTGAGGTATTCCTCCCACAAATAAGCCGCATCAAACAAAATGCCGTGTATCGTATTCTCTTGTTGCCCGTATTTGATTTTTTCGTGTCGCAGTATCCGCAAACAAAGTTTTTGAAGAGGCGCATAACGGGTGAAGTAAGGATGAGGGACAATCTTCAAGTTGTGTCTGATTACGTTTTCTCTGTCTTGCCGATGATAGTTCGGGGTGGCAGTCCTGATTTGGCTCACATTGTCTCGGGTCTGGGTGTCGCTTTCCAATAATGCTTTCCCGAATCGGGTGGTGCAGATATATTCGAGGGTGTGACGTATCAGCTCAGTCACTTGGTTGTCCTGGCTGAACTCCCGGGTGCGATAGGCAATGCGGCCATTAAACGGCAGGTTGCATTTTATCTGCCGGGAAATGTCTATCACGCCGCGTACATTCGCATCATTGTACGTATTCCGTTGGTATTCCTTGTAGATGCCTTGCGCCAGTGCCTCGTGGAGAAACTTGGGAAACAGATAGAGCAGGAAGTCGAAGACGGCTCCGTCGTTCGTTGCGTGTGGCATCCGGAAAAGGTTGAGATACAGCACCTTTTGAAGCATGTAATACAGGAAGAAATCTTCGCCGGTGTGCTGGACAAAACGAGACTGGATGGAAACGGAATGTCCGTTGACTCCTATAAATCCCACCAGATTGCCTGTCGTTAAGTGGACTTTTGTGCATTGCTTCCCTTTCCAGTTGGCTTGTAAGGACATGAGAGGCTGGTTGCCTATTTTATCCTCACATTCCTCGAAAGAATAAGGGTAGATTAGCAAGTTGTTTCCACATTCCTCTGAAAGTTCCGACAGGGTACGGTTGGCAACATTTTGTAGAGACAGGAACTCTTCAAGATTTTCCGATGTGGAAGAATAGGTCGAGTTATCCTTCAATATCATTTTTTCCTTCTTTTTGATAATACACTTGTTCCAGCATTTTCAGATTCTCCATGGCATTGGCTGTTCCTCTCAGGTATTCAAACAGGACACCTTTCAGGTGGTTTTCCCACAGGTGCTTGTAGGCTGCTTCCTTGTGGGTACGTTCGTTGTCCAGATAAAGTGCCAGTTTGCTGAAGTAGGAACCTCCAATGTGATAGGCAGGACTTAATCCCTCTATGCCCGTGTGGTTCTCTTCATCCCAGATGGCGGCATTCAGGCGCGTCATGACCTGAACGATTTCCTCTTTCATGTCTGCCAGTTCCTCGTCCAGCATCCCTGTATGCTCATTGGCTTTTATCTCCACCCAGGCAAAACGGCGGCGCATGGCGAAGTCCATACTCTCCACACTGCGGTCGATGTCGTTCATGGTTCCGATGATATAGACATTTTCCGGAACGTAGAAGCCTTCGTAGAACGGGTCGGATTCATCGGTAATCAGATTCTGATACTGGGTCTTGACTAATCCTTTTTCTCCGCGATAACTCGGGTCGATGCTGAAGAACAGTTCGCCGAAAATTTTGGAGATTTCACCCCGGTTGATTTCGTCGATGATGAAGATAAAATGCTTAATTTTTTCTTCTTTACGATTCTCTAATACGAACTGTTTCTCTTTAGGAGGTAGAATATCTTTATGTAAAATGTGATTGTTAGATGTGTCCTTTGTATATAAAGGACAGTTTTCCTTAATAAAAAAGCCGACAGAAGGTTCATATGTTTGATGTTCTTTGTCATATTCCCCCGTTTTTAGATATCTGATAACACCGTTAGGGTTTACATAATTTTCATTACCTTTGGGAATTCTTAGATATATTTTATTTTGATTAATCACTAACGTGAATTTTGTTTCACTTCGTATGGATTTGAGAGTGGCTCCATTTTGTTTCATAAGCCAACTCATTGCTTTTTCAATCTTATCATTCTCATCAATGGAATTCTTTGAGATATTTATTGAGGACTCAGTGGATAAGCCTTTGCATTTTTCGATTGCTCTTTTGCAAAACTCCTTGAATACTCCATCCTTTCTTTCAAACCCGATGTTCCCATTTTTATCGGGAGGAGTAGGGCGCAAACCTTCCACAAAGTCTGTGTAGTCATACGACGGATGGAATTGAACAAATTCATATTCAGCTTCCATCTTGTCCGCAATTGCTTTGGCCAAATACGTTTTCCCCGTACCGGGTGCACCTGTCAGAATAAGATTTTTATTTGCTTCCAGTAGTTGGATATAGTAGTCTAGATTTTTCTCTTCCATATTTTCATAGTTGTTTGATAAAGTATAGCGGGTAATGATGATTCATAAAATAGTGGAAACAAAGTTAGAAAAAAGCCGTAATAGTTTGTTGGATATGAGCGCTTATTATTAATCTCATTTGTCGTTTTGCAAGGTTATTTCAAAGATTTTCCGTAAATCTGTATAAGGAATATACCTCTTTGAAATCAAGAGAGTTAGAAGAATTACCTCGTTTTCGGGTAATGAGTTGGTAACCGTTCTAATTGCCGTGGTCTGCATCGCTTTGCTTGTTCGGGAAACTCTTACGGTACAAAGGTATGAAAAATATTCAGACTGAAAGAATCATTCCAAAAATTATTTTAGTCAGAATATTGAGCATTCATCCTTATGCAGTCTTGGTTGGAAGCAATTAACGAACAAGGAAGCCACGGTAAAGGCAACTCCTACTCCTACCACGCCTGCCCATCCGTAATGTTGCCAAAACAGACCTGAAACGAACGTACCAGCAGAACCGCCCAGAAAGTAGATGGTCATATAAACGGTATTGACTCGGTTGATGGCGGATGCGTCAAGGGAGACCACGCTGGTCTGATTTGACAAATGGATGCATTGCATTCCTGCATCAATCAAAAGGATGGCGATTATCATCCACAAGTAGCTGTCATTTCCAAAAAATGCCAACAACCATGCAGCCAAGATAACACATCCCCCGACAATGGAGAAGAACCTTACGCCGTACTTCTGGATATAGCCGCTAATGAATACAACCGTAGACGCACCTGCCAATCCGCACAAACCGAGTGCCCCGATAATATCGTCATCCGCAAAGAATGGCTCTTGCTTCATCCGGAAAGCAAGGCAACTCCACAACGCAAAGAACGAGCCATAAGCCAATGCCGCCCTCAACGAAGCGATACGCAAGTACGGGTATTTGGCAAGCAGACGCAACAAGGATTTCATCAGACCCGCATAATTTTCACGTGAACGAGCAGGCAGAACGGGAAGCATCTTGTAAATCATAAGAAAGCATCCGAGCATAAACACACAAGCCACAAAATAGACGGAACGCCATCCCCACATATCAGCCAGGAAACCACTTAACACCCGTGAGCCAAGAATGCCTATGAGCAGACAGGACTGTATAATCCCCACGTTGCGTACCTTGTGTGCTGGTGCTGAATGGAAAGACACCAACGGGATGAAGAACTGCGGCATAACCGAAGATGCTCCGGCAAGCAAGGATGCGCCCCACACCCAATAGATGTTAGGGGCAAGTGCTATGGCAAGCAATGCGCACGATGAAATGATATAATTGGTCAATATCAGCTGCTTTCGTGAAACCAAATCGCCAAGCGGAATGACAAACACAAGTCCGACTACATAACCTATCTGGGTCAATGTCGCAACCATGCTGGCAGAAAAGTCGCTTACCCCAAAATCCTTTGCCATGCTGCCCAACAAAGGCTGGTTGTAGTAGCAGTTGGCAACGGAAAGCCCGGTAGCGACTGCCATCAGAGCCAGCAGAGGTGCCGGAATGCCGTGGTTTTCTCTCAATTCATATTTCATCATTTATTCCTCCTTTCAGTATGACACAACTTTCAATCCAATCAAGGAGGCAATGAGCGTGAACAGGAAGAAAAGCCGTATGGGAGTGGCCGGCTCTTTGAAAACGAATATCCCAATCAAGACCGTGCCGACCGCTCCGATACCCGTCCAAATGGCGTATGCCGTGCCCAAAGGCAAAGTCTGAACCGCTTTGGCAAGTAATGCCATACTCAATACCGTGGAAGCCAAGAAACCGCTTCCCCACAGATAAAAACCAATACCTGATGCCTCTCTCGTTTTTCCCAAGCAGAATGTAAGGCTTACCTCAAACAATCCTGCCAAAAATAAAATTATCCAATTCATTCCTATGATTTATTAAATTCGGGTGCAAAAGTAAGCAAGTAATTTCTAACCGTTTTTTACATTTGGTAAAAACGGATTTTGCATTTGACAAAAAAACAGCCGTTAGCAGCTGTTTCTGTGCGCTATTTTATAATTTTGTACCACAACAAAATGACTTATGGATATAAAGGAAATCATCAACCAGAGATATGCCATGCCGGATGCGTCTTTGGACAAGTTGCGGCAATGCCTGACGGAAGTCTCATACCCAAAAGGATTCCAAGTGTTGGAATATGGCAAGATAGAAAAAGACATCTTTTTCATCAAGAAAGGCATTGTCCGCGCCTATACTTCGGTAGAGGGGAAAGAAATTACCTTTTGGGTCGGCAAGGAAGGGGCGACTATTGTTTCCATGAAAGGATATGTGAATGACGAACCGGGGTATGAAACAATGGAGCTGATGGAAAATTCTGTCTTATATGTATTGGAAAGGAAAAAACTGAAAGAGTTATTCTTGAAGGATTTGCACATAGCCAATTGGGGACGGCGTTATGCGGAAATGGAACTGCTTGCTGCCGAGGAACGGCTGATTTCCATGTTGTCAGCCGTCGCCTCGGAACGGTATCACGAGTTGTTGGAGAAAGAGCCTGATTTGTTACAGCGGTTGCCGTTAGGAAGTATCGCCACCTATTTAGGCATCACACAGGCAAGTTTGAGTAGGATTCGGGCACAAATAAAATGACGTTTCAACCAACTGAGGATAGCAAGCGGTTTTGGTCTGCCCCAAACACAAACTTGCTATTTTTCCGTTGGTATTGTTTATAATCCCATGCCCTTGCCTCTCCTAAGCGGTTCAACCGTCCTTTTAACGGATGAGAACAGCCTGCCAGACTGCTCCTTGAACCACTCTCCAATCACTTGCCCGTTGATGGCAAGTGCAAGCTTGGACTTGTCTTTCGGGTCTTTTACCACTTGGAAGCCTGCTTCCTCGGTCGTGAACTTCCGCCTGTGCTCTTCCGAATAGAGCTCGCCCTCGTAGAACAGCGGTTTGCCGCTGATGAGCGTGGCAGTCTGCCTTTCGTTGAAGCCGACTTTAAGGCAGAACTTCTCCATATACACCAGCTCTTGAAACAGCGGAAACCATTTCTTGGCTTTTTGGATAATGGATTTTAGGAATGACACTTCCTCTTGGTGTGCCGCTTCCTTGTCCGCCATTTCCCTGCGGTACTTGGCTTGCAGTTCCACCAATTGGCGGCTGTGTTCCTGCTGCTGCCGCTCCATCTGCTTTTGCAATAATTCGATACTCTCGTCACGGGCGGCAACCTCGCCTTGCAAGGTTCGGTTGTCGGCTTCCAACTCTTTCAGTCTGCCGCTACCCAAAAGAGAACCTACTTTTGCCACGAGTGCCGCTTTCGCCTCGGTCTTGGCGGCTTCCAGCTTCTCCGACTTGATTTCTTTTTTGACTTCGTCAAGTTCCTGCTTTGCCTGTTGGCGTTCGGTCTGCAACTGCTGCACGTTGGCTTCAAGCTCTCCCGTCTGCCGTTTCAGGTCACGGTAGTATTGGGCGGTGGTTGTGTGCCGTGCTTCCGAACCTCGTATGCCACGCTGCAATCCGTACTTCGCCATCGCTGCGGCGTAGCTGTCGTGGTAAGCGACAAGCCTTTCACGGGTCAGGAGGTCATCGGCACACAAACGCACGGCGTTGGCTTTCTTGCGGTAGGTGCGTTTGCTGTCCGCTTGTTTCTTCTTGGCTTTCCTGCGCTCTCCCGTCACTATCGGTACGACCGTTGCATGGATGTGCGGCGTGTGTTCGTCCATGTGCAGCACTGCCGAAACGGTGTTCTCCCTGCCGAATGTGCGGTGCAGCCATTGCAGGTTGTCATCGCACCATTCACCCAGCCTGCCTTCGTCCTGCACTCTCACCATATCTTCATGCGAACCCGAAAGCACGATGCGGATTGCCCGTACTTGGTCGGGAGTAATTTTTCGTCTGATGCCTGCCGTGTGGATGCGGTGGCTTATCGCTTCGGTGCGGTCTGCCACACCGTCGGGGAACTCCACCAGTTCACGGTTGAGATGGGTGCGTGTGGGGTCGGCGTTCTTGGGCATTGTTTTGCGTTCTATGTGGTCGGATGCGCCCGTGTCAGCCGACCCTTTCGCCTTGTTGATTTGGATGCTTATGTATCCCATGTTTGTTTCTTGTTTTTTTGGTTCTACAAATTGTTTGTCGGTATCCGTCCGCCTGCGGTCGTGCCGCACGGGGCAAACGGGGGTGTCCAGAGGGGTGTAACCCCGTTGGCTCATTGGGGTGTTTTTAGCATTAGCGTCAGCGGTGCGTGAAGAAAACGCCCTAATGAGCTATGGCTTTTCGTTCCCAAAAGCCTGCGGCGGTGTCGGCGATGATGTCGGCGGATGTTGGTCGCCCTTTTCTTTTTGCCAGCCTTGTATGATATTCTGTGCCGTTGTGCCGGCATGATTGCCTGTCGGCACAACAGCATACAGACAGGGATGGTGTTGCCGTTTCCCCTGCGGACTTGATAAGGGCTGAAATTCCGATGATTTGATGATTGGATAGTCTAATATACAGACAGCTAATGCAATAACCTTTCATCAGCGTTTCATCAAACCGCTCGCCAAAAGAAAAGCGATGAGCGGCGTTGTGTTGCCTTTCTCTTTTCATCAGCCCAATCCTTTTGTTGAGCGTTTGATGAGAATGTAAGTCGCTGTCATTCTTTATGTTTATATATGCTTTCATCATTTCATCAAAATATCAGAGTGTTTCCAACTGTTCCTTGCTTACCAGATAGTAACGTCCAATCCTCCTGACGGGCGAGTAACGGCATTCACGGTTGTAGTCGTATTGGTAGGTGGTGTAGGAAAGCGAATTGGATGCAGGGGTAAGCTTCCAGCATTCCTGCACCACTTTCCGAACCTGCGACTTCTCCACCTTTACTTGCGAGCAGACGAGCAACGGGATAATATCATTGAGGCAAAATATAAACGGGATTATGCCAATAAGCGTCAATTGGTGACAACTGTCTGACAAGTGGTGATTTATGTTGTATTTCTCATAACGTTGCAAAATTGGCAAAAAGCAAATAAATGCGGATTGGAGCAGAAGATTGGTTTCCTAATAGTAACCCTGCAAAACCTGCACTTTTAACGGATCAATGTGCTTTTGCGCCGTTCTGCTGCGGTTTGCTTACAGGCATTTAGCGCATGTGAAACTAATTTTGCACACAAAAAGCAAGGCGTATGAGAGCAACATTCAAAATCCTGTTCTTCGTGAACAGAAGCAAGGAGAAAAACGGTATTGTCCCTATCATGGGGCGGGTCACAATCAATGGAAGCAAGGCGCAGTTCAGTTGCAAGCATTCCGTAGCGGTGGACATGTGGGACACCAAAGCCAACAAGGTCAAAGGAAAGAGCAAGGAAGCCCGTGACATCAACTTCGCACTTGACAACATCAAGGCGCAGCTTATCAAGCATTACCAACGCATATCCGACCGTGAAGCGTTTGTAACGGCTGAGATGGTGCGCAATGCCTATCAGGGCATCGGAATGGAGTACGAGACACTCCTTCATGCCTTTGACAAACACAACAGTGATTTCGCAAAACGTATCGGCAAGGATAGGGTAAAGGAGACTTTCTATAATCATAGGATAGCCCGTAACCATGTGGCTGACTTCATCAAGTACTATTACAAGCGTAACGATATAGGTATGAATGAACTGACGGAAGATTTCCTAAACCAATTCTGCATTTACCTCCGTAATGAGGTCGGTGTGCAGCAGGCCACAGTCAAGTTATACAGTACTCCTTTAAGGAGCATTGTCACCCATGCACATAAAAACGGACTGATTCCGAGAGACCCGTTCGCAAATGTGCATATCAGCGGCGGCACGAATGAACGTGAATTTTTGACAGAGGATGAAATGCGCAGGCTTATGTCGCATAAGTTTGATGACCCTATAAAGACATTGGTCAGGGATGTTTTTGCCTTCGGATGTTTGACTGGAATATCGTTCGTTGACATCAGAAATTTGACCACCGACAACATTATAACCATCAATGGCAGCAGGTGGATTTCATCGGTACGCCAAAAGACAGGCATTCCATTCCGTGTAAAACTGATGGAAAGTGCCTGCAAGATAATCGACCGTTACGAACCGTTCCGCAGAGGAAAACGGTTGTTTAATATGTTCGGCAATGCATGGACGAATGTGAAACTGAAAGAAGTAGCGGAGGAATGCGTTATAAACAAGCGGCTCACTTTCCACATGAGCCGCCACTCGTATGCAGTGATGGCCATATCGAATGGGATGCCAATAGAAAGCGTAAGCAAGGTTTTGGGTCATACAAAGATTACGACCACCCAGCGTTATGCAAAAATTACGGTGGAAAAGTTGGACAAGGATTTTTCTTTATTGGAAAGCAAGATAAGCGAAAGTATGCAGATTGTGTAATACAAATGTATGAACTATGGAAAGGTATGTCATAACAATAAACAGACAAGGTTCAGTGAGTATTCCATGCAAAGATGTGTGGATGAACGAAATGGAGTTGGTGGAGCTATTCGATGTAATCGCTCCGACACTCCGTGCTACCATTCGAGCCGTGTACAAGAGCGGAGTGTTGAAGCCTTGCGAGGTGGAAAGACGCATCAGGCTGCTAAACGACTATTATTCGGAAGCGTATGCCCTGCCTATGATTGTGGCACTCTCTTTCCGCATCAACACATCAAATGCCGCAAGTATGCGCAATACCCTGTTGGAAAGGTTGTGCTTGCGAAAAGAAAGACAAGTCCCATGGGTTGAATTGAGTAGCAGTCAAAGGTATAGGTGTTAGAGTGATAACCGCCAATCTTAACACCTTATTTTGTTGAATTGTAGAATGTAGTGAACAATATGTTGATATGTAATAAGATATAATCTCAACAGCCACTCAACAGAAAGAAACGGCTGTTGAAAAGAAAAGGCAAATGGTACACTGCAATGCCTTTTTTTCTTTTTGCCTCCAAATGTTTTGTAAACGGGTTTGTTGATTGTATATGCTACAGGACATCAATGTGTTATTTTTGCTCCTCAACAATTCAACACTTCCATGCTTGTCTGTTAGTCTGCCGGAGTATGGAATAGTAAATTACAGAGAACTGTATTTATTATTTTGATGAATTGATGAAAGTGTGTATAAACATAAAGAATATCAGAGGTTTACACCCTCATCAAATACCCAACAAAAGGATATGGCTGATGAAAAGAGAAAGGAAGACAACATCATTCATCTCTTTTCTTTTGGCGAGCGGTTTGATGAAAAGATGTTGAGAGCACATTCCTTTGGTGGTCAAATAGTTATGTTATTCATTCATCATTTCATCGGATTTTCACATCTCAACAAGTCCGCTGTGGGAACGGCAGCACAATCCATGCCTGCATGCCCTTGTGCGGATATGCAATCATGCCGGCACAACGGCACGGAATATCATATAAGGCTGGCAAAAAGAGAAAGGCATCTGAAAACCGCCGACACCGCCGCAGGCTTTTGGGAACAAAAAGCCATAGCTCATTAGGGCGTTTTCTTCACGCACCGCTGACGCTCCTGCTAAAAACGCCCAATGAGCTAACGGGGGTGTACCCCTCTGAACTCCCCACATGATGCTTCCGACAGGAACGGCAAGTTTCCCCTTGGTTATCCAAAGAGAAGATAAGTTGCTCCAAAGTCGGAACACTGTTTCCAACGGTAGCAAGTTTGTGTTTTGGGCAGACCAAAACTGACTTGCACCCTCCCGTTGGTCTAAACTTGGAAAATTCTAAAAGCATCAAATGTCAATCGGAATACAGGCTGTGCATTATTGCATCTCTGTAAACATTCCCCTCCGGAAGTGTGACTGCCGAAAAAGCTTCTTGAACTTTATAGACCGTCGTACAATGTTCTTCAATTATGCCTAATGGTAATATTTTTCCATCCTTACAGGCCTCCGAAGAAATTACATCGTATGCAATGAAATGAATTGATGCTGGTTGATATGGGAATGATGGGATTTTTTCTTTTCCCCCTAAACGCTCAAGCACGCGGTCATGCACGGGCTTGGGAGATACAAAGAACAGTCCTGATTTGCACAAATCCTCTCGTTGTAGCACTTGTCCTTTGTATATAAGTTGTGGAATTATTCGTTTATTTACATTTTCCCAATTCAACCCAACGGTGTCACTGACAATTTCTCTACTATCAATTAAGGCTTTTCTCGCAGTTTGATAATTTCCAGTAGTATCTATTGTCTGAACTTCGATAGCCGTAAATTCGACCAAATCACCATGCACGTCAAGGCGAGCAAGAACCCAATCTACAAAATAAGCCCCTGTTCCTTTTCTCTGAGGCAGACGAAGTTCACCGCCCCATCCTTTGCCGAAAACAGCTATAGCTCCACCTTCTTGTTTTGCTTTTGCAACTGCAATTCTCCCTGCATACAAGTTGAATTTTTGTTTAAACGCTTTATGTGCTATATCGTGCAGCATGGCATAATTGTCTGCATAAATCCGAATAGGACAACATATCACACTTGGAGAACCAGATGTCTTTTGTCGGATAGTACATACACCTGATGGCACTTGTGCGCGAGATAGGATTTTCACACACGCAGAATTTGTAAACGGACATAATTTCTTTGCAGCGGCTCTAAGTGCAGTCTCTGATTTATCTTCCGCCCTATAGCCGAAAAATTCTGATATATAACCTGACATTTATTCTTGTTTTAAAAGATTTATAATAGACAAACCAATAGCTTTAGCCAATAATGGAGGAACAGCATTTCCAACCTGAGCAAACTGTTCCGCAGTATTTCCATAAAAGATATAGTGGTCGGGAAAGGATTGTATTCTTGCTGCTTCTCTCACCGTAAACGACCTATCCTGGGAATAATGAAAATACGCTCCCCAATGCGGGTCGCATTTCGTCAAGATGGTAGATGCAAGACCGTCAGGACGAACACGGCCATATCGCATGGTGTGGTCTGATTTGCGAGCTTTCCGCATTCCCTTAGGAAGCAGGTCATCAGGTATGTCAGTCCAATTTCCTCCGGGTTTGATATATTTCATTCGTTTCAAATTTGTTTCTGACAATCTTGGTGACTCGTGATTATACACCCCCCCGGAACCGACACGCATCATTTGCTGGTACTCACATTGAGGCTCCGTGAAATAATCTTTCACCGCTTCCCCCCTTTCTCCGCATTTCAGAGGAGGCAAGTCTCCTATCGCTTCTTCTACGGTAGTAAATTTAGCCAAACTTTCTGAAGTCGGAAGTTTCACCAACGGCCTGCCATCAAAAGTAGTTGTGAAATTCGGGCGGATGGGAGCATGGAATAATGGACTTGGAAAAGCGTCTGTTGGCACTTCCTTACCTCTAAAGCCTATGATTATAGTACGCCATCTCATTTGAGGAACGCCATAATAAGCAGCCCCTAATATACGCACATCTGCACCATATCCTAAATCAGCCAATGCTTCAATTATGGCATGAAGTGTAGCCCCTTTTTCAAAAGACACAAGGCCTGGTACATTCTCTATAAGAACAGCTCGTGGAGCAAAAGCATCGACAAATCTAAGATATTCACGAAAGAGGTGATTCCGGCTATCTTCATTGCTGCGAATCGGGGCATTTATGGAAAATCCTTGACAAGGAGGACCGCCTGCGATGAGGTCAAGCTCTCCTTTCTTTAAGCCTAAGTCTCGCAAAATATCACAGGCATCAACAGTGCGTATATCCGATGTCAGGACTTTGGTGCCGACATGGTTTCTCATATATGTCTGAGCATATACAGGCATAACCTCATTTGCAAAAAGACAATGAAATCCTGCTTCAGACAAACCTTCGGATAAACCTCCAGCTCCGGCAAATAAATCTATGCATCGTGCCATATTACAGTGTTTGATATTTATTGGGTAATAACAACTCTCGGACATCAATTTCTAAAATATCAGCAATCTGATATAGTACAGATATAGGAGGCTGCACCTTATTGGTAGCATATAGATTGACCATATTAAAAGTTTTTCCAAGTCTATTTGCCAACTCCGTTTGGCTAATGCCCTTAGTCTCCAATACTTCTTTTATTCGGTTCATATTTACATTCTTTTGTCTGACGGGTACAAAAGTACAAAATTTTATTTGGTAATAGTTCGTTTTAGAAAAGAAAATGCTACCTTTGCATCGAATAAAAGTGCTATTTGAAAAGCAAGATTGGGAAATGCAATGAAACCAGCAGGTTTGCAGATAGTAACCCATTTAAGCGAAAACTTATTGTAAATCTCTTTGTATTAGCGATTTATATATTCAAGAATTTTATTGAGGCAAAAAGAAACAGAACAGACGCCCACGCTTGCCATGATGTCGAGCAGGAGTTCCGTCATTTCTATCTCCAAACGGTTGCGGTTGCTTCGGATAATCTTCCGCAGGGCTTCCGTCTCCAGCAGCTTCGGGTTGAACCACATTCGGCTTTCTTTTTCGGTGGATAGCTGCCGGTGTTGCAGGAAATGAAGAAAAGCGGGTATCTCCGCTTTCAGTTTTTGCAGGAAGTCGGTATCATCATTCCGTAGCGGCACAATCTTCCGCACCCAATAGCGTGTTTCACCTGCGTCAATGATAACGGGCAGATGCTCGTTGTTGGAGCACAACACGAACTTGGCGAAGAAGCCTATCTCGTCACGGTCTTTGCCTTTAGCCTCCACCTTGTAGGATAGTGTGGTGCTGAGGTTCTTCAACCGTTCGCTGTCCTCACGGCGGTTGAGCAGCACCTCGTCCACCATGATGAGCAGCTTGCCCGCCCAGTCGGAATTGAACTGGCTGCGGAAGTCCTCGTTGGTGTTGAACGTCACGTTGTTCTGGAATACGGCTTTCAGGAAGTTCAGGAACGTGCTTTTGCCCGTATTCCTCTCTTCGGACACGAGCAACAGGATGGGCAGCTTCTGAACGGGATACAGATACAGCAGTTGCAGGTAGTCCATGCCCAACCCGTACTGTTCGCCGAAGATGTGTTCCACCAACGAGCGAATGCAGGGGAAATCGCCCGGCACGGGAACATGGCTTATCGGCTCGTAGAGGTTGAGGAACTTGCCGACTACGGGCTGGTAGCCTACATGGTCGGGTACGGTGCAGAAGCCGTCATACTTCGGGATGCCCGCCATGTAGTCCTTGCCGTAGTCCTGTCGCAGGGTCTCGGCGTTCCATGCGATGCGTCTCCTCACATAGCCGCCGTCAATGCGGGGCTGGTTCACAATCTTGTAGAGCGTGGTGCCTACACGGATAAATTCTTCTTTCTTTTCCATGTTTCTCCAATCCGCTTTGAAACGCTATTCAGCCCTCTATCCAACTTCCGCGATTTTCTCCTAACTACTTAATTCACAGATTACATTGCGTTAATCTGCCGAATTTTGGAGGTTTTTCCATAGATTTTCCGTAAGTTTGTAAAAACAGTACACCTCATTTCAGACAAGAAACCGAATCTATCCCGCTTGGTATACAGGCTTCTGAAGAGCTACGGAAAGAAAACATTCCTTACAGCATATCCCTATGAAAACAAAGAAGAAAACCATTCTCCGCCTGCTCATCGCCCTGGTAGTGGTGCTGGGGGTGGTGTATGCCTCCTTGCCCTACTATGCCCGTCAGGCGCTCATTCACTGGATGCCCGTTATCGATGACTTGGAAACCTTTCACCGACACACGGTGCACCATAATCCCGATGACGTGTGGTACTGGCCCCTTTCTGCCGACTATAACCGCTACCGACTGACGGAGCAGGATGCGCACTATCTGGACAGCCTGCGCACCGTGTCGTTTCTCGTCATTCATCGTGACAGCATCCTTTTTGAGAGTTACCGTGACGGGTGGAACGACACGCTGACCTCGAACCTCTATTCTGCCACAAAGACCATCGTGGGACTGTTGGCGGGTGTGGCCCTCGACGAAGGAAAGATTCGCAGTTTGGATGACCCCGTATCGCGCTACCTGCCGACCTATACGAAAGGGATGCAGGCCGATGTTACCTTGCGCGACTTGCTGACCATGAGCGGCGGCATGGCGTGGGATGAGGCATACACCTCGCTCTTCTCCGTTACCACGCACGGCTACTACGGCAATGATCTGTACGACTTGGTGACGGGCTTGGACGTGACGGAAAAGCCCGGCGTGCAGTATTCTTATCGTAGCGGTGAGACCCAACTGCTGGCTTTTGTGATTGAAGCGGCCACCGGGAAAACACTAAGCGACTATGCCGAAGAGAAACTCTGGCGTCCGATGCAGGCCGAACGTGATGCCTATTGGTTGCTCGACAAAAAAGACGGCGACGAGAAAGCCTTTTGCTGCTTCCATACCACGGCCCGCGACGTAGCCCGTTTCGGAAGTCTCTTGTTGCATCGCGGCAATTGGCACGGCCGCCAACTGGTATCCGAAGCCTATATGGACGAGCTGATGCGTCCCGCTTCGTACCTGAAAGACCAGTGGGGAAAGGATTCTCTCAGCTACTATGGTTTCCAGACGTGGGTCATGGATTATCGCGGGATGCGTTGTCCTTACATGCGCGGTATGCTGGGGCAATATATCATCGCCATCCCCGCACTGGATGCCATCGTGGTGCGCCTGGGCCGCAAGCGTAGCGACGTATATCACCGCGAGCTTACGACCGACATCACACGGTATATGGACATAGCTCTGAAGATACTGGAAGAAAACGGATGTGTACTTCAGGGCGCCGGAGGTTGACGGATGGAAAACAAGCGGCTTATTTATTGCCGGTAATTGGAGGGAATTGTCTGGATATGCCTTGGGCTTTCCAAACAGGGAAAGTGAAAGAGGGGATTCGCAGGTCATATAACTAAAAAAAGGTAATTTGACTGATTTATAAAGCGGTTTTGACCAGTTCTTGGTAGTTGGAAACGGAAGAACTGCACTACTTTTGCCTGCATCATCAATATTTTATACTATGAACAGACAATTTTACCAACGAATAAAGATTTTTCTTTGTACATGGGGGATGGCCGGATGCATTTGGGCGGCAGATTACCCAGTGAAAGTGACCCTTCATACTGCTACCGGGGCCGTGGAACAGCTGACCTTGTCGGGAGATGAGCAACAGATGGAATGGCTTGTGAAGACGGATGGGACCCAGTATCCGTGGGTGAAGGAAAACCTGGCCTGGGGATTAGGATATTTCACGATCGTGAAGGGACATGAAAGCGTAAAAAAAGAATGGCAGAAACCTGTGGAGATAAGTCCCGACGGCATGGAAGTGACCTATCGTGAAGGGGATATTCAGGTGCGGGTGACCCGTGTGTGCAGGGACGGTGACCTGACAGAAAAATATACCTTTACCAATCGGGGGAAGGAAGCTGTCTCTCTTTACGACATAGGCATCTATACACCGTTGAATGATAATTATCCCGGCGCACAAGAGTGTATTAACGGTCGCACCAATGTGCAGGTGTGGGACGGAGAAAATGCGGCCTACGTCAATGCGCTTCGGATGGGAGGAACGGCTCCCCATCTGGGACTGGTTGTGACGGAAGGTTCCATAAAAAGTTATGAAGTCTGGGAGCGTGGCGACCGGAAGGGAAACTCGCACTATCGGGGAATTCTGGCCTTGAACTTGCCCGATTCTTTCTTGAGACCAGGCAGAAGCTGTTCTGTGGCGTGGACACTTTTTTCGCATAATGGCAATGAGGACTTCAAGCGGAAGCTGCTTGAGAAAGGCAGTCTGTTGGTGTCGTGCGACAAATATGTGTATCAGAAAGGGGAAACAGCCCGTATGCAGGTGCAGAGTGGTTTCCCATTGGCAAGCTATGCGGCAAAGATGAACGGGGTGCCTGTTCCTGTGGTAGAAAAGGAGGGAAAATATCTGGTGGAAGTGCCGTTGCTTCAGGCTGGGGAGGTACGTCTGGATTTCTTTTATAATGGTGGAAAGCAGACCCATGCCAGTTTGCTGGTGGTCAACAGTGAGCGGGAATTATTGGAAAAACGGGTGGAATTTATCCGTATGCATCAGCAGATGAACAATCCTTCCGACCCGAGGTATGGAGCCTATATGGTATACGATAATGAGGGAGACAGCATTTATTTGAACGATACGCCCAACTGTAATCCTGTGGACCGTGATGAAGGGGCGGAACGTGTGGGCATGGGGGTGCTGCTGGCAAAGCAGTATCGCCTGACAAAAGATGAAAAGCTGAAGGAATCGTTATTGAAATATGCCCGGTTTTTGCGTGAAAAGTTGCAGACGGAGGACTTTGTGACGTATTCCAGCGTGGACCAGAAGAACCGTAACCGGGGATATAATTATATGTGGGTGGCCGATTTTTATTTCCAGATGTATCTGGCAACAGGTGACAGGCAGTTTGCCGTCTACGGGTATGAGACCTTACAGGCCATGTACCGTCAGTTTGGTTACGGCTTTTATGCCATCGGCATTCCGGTGACCATCGGGTTGGAATCACTGGAAAAGGCGGGTATGAAAAAAGAGTACAAGAAGCTTCTGAAGGATTTTGAAAAGACGGGCGAAGTGTTTATCCGGAACGGGCTGGATTATCCCAAGTCGGAAGTAAATTATGAGCAGAGCATCGTGGCTCCTGCTGTTCATTTCCTGGCACAGCTTTACCTGGTGACGAAAGAGCAGAAGTATCTGGATGAAGTAAAACGCCAGATGCCGGTGGTGGAGGCATTCAATGGTTTCCAGCCGAGTTTTCATCTGAATGAAATAGCGATACGTCATTGGGATGACTACTGGTTTGGCAAGCGGGAAATGTTCGGGGATACCTTCCCGCATTATTGGAGCACGGTTACGGGAGCGGTTTATTATTACTATGCGCTTTGTACGGGCGACCAGTCTTATCTGGCGCGTGCGGAGAACATTGTGCGCAACAATCTGTGTCTGTTCTTTGAGGATGGAAGGGCTTCGTGTGCATATCTGTATCCTTATAAGATAGATGGAGTGAAGGGGCAATTTTATGACCCCTATGCCAACGACCAGGACTGGGCGCTGGTGTATTATCTGTTGATACACGAAGGTATCTGAGCAGGCTACGGCTTGGAATGATAATGCCCGCAGGTTCTCAGCATGTCTGACAACCTGCGGGCATATTTGTATAGGTTATGCGGAGAAAGTCGGACACTTAGTCCAGTTCTCTCTGACGGCAGAAGCAGCCGCCGAATTTCTCGTCCACGTTTTCTACCGGCTGGCGGAAGATGCCGTACACCGAAGAGCCGGAACCGCTCATGCTGGCGAACACGGCACCCAGGTCATACAGTTCGTCCTTGATGGCGGCAATTTCCGGGTATTGCAGGAAAACGCTGTCTTCAAAATCATTCTTCATGCTGTCTTTCCATGTTTCCACGGGCTGGCAGGCGATTTCCTTCAAGGAAACTTCCGGCTTGTAGGGAGTGATATGGGCAAAGGCTTCGCGGGTGGATACGAAAATGTCCGGTTTCACCAGCACGAGGTAACAGCCTGAAAGCGACAGGCGGATGGGCTCAAAAATGTTGCCGATGCCGGTGGCAAAGACCGGTTGGTTACGGATGAAGAAGGCACAGTCGGCACCCAGACGGGCGGCGTAAGCTTCCATTTCTTCCAGACTCAGGTTCAGGCGGAATTTCTCGTTCAGCAGCTTGATCATGAAAGCGCAGTCAGATGAACCGCCTCCCAGTCCCGCACCCGTAGGGATGTGCTTGAACAGGTGGATGTCGATGGGCGGCATCTCGTGGTCTTTTTTCAACAGTTCGTAGGCTTTCACCACCAGGTTGTCTTCCGGAGCGCCTTCAAGGGCAGTTCCTTTTACGTGGAGGGTATAAGGAGTGTCGTCTTTTTCTCTTCGCGTCACCTCCAGTGCGTCTTGCAGGTGGATGGGATAGAAAATGGTTTCCAGGTTGTGGTAACCATCGGCGCGTTTTTCAGTAATATTCAAGCCAAGGTTTATTTTGGCATTTGGAAAGGTAATCATATTGTCGTTTGTTTTGTTTGTTTTTTGTTGCTCAAATATACACGAAAGTTTTTAGAAAAACGGGATTCACGGAAAAAATCGTATCTTTGCCCCACTTAAAAAATAAACTAATGGCAGAACCGAGAAGAAATACACGTGTGGCAAAAACGGCCAAGGCCAAGCCGATGGATGAGTACGGGCATCTGCAACCGCAGGCTCCTGAACTGGAGGAGGCGGTGCTGGGTGCGCTGATGATTGAAAAGGATGCATATTCGCTGGTGAGCGAGATTCTTCGCCCGGAATCGTTCTACGAGCACCGGCACCAGCTGATTTATGCGGCCATCACCGACCTGGCCATCCAGCAGAAACCGATTGATATCCTGACCGTGACGGAACAGTTGCGGTCACGCGGCGACCTGGAAGAGGTGGGTGGACCGTTTTATATCACGCAGCTGAGTGGTAAGGTGGCGTCGTCGGCCCACATTGAATACCATGCCCGTATCATTGCCCAGAAGTTTCTGGCGCGTGAACTGATTTCTTTCACGAGCAGCATACAGACCAAGGCGTTCGACGAGACGCAGGATGTGGACGACCTGATGCAGGAGGCCGAAGGAAAGCTTTTCGAGATTTCTCAGCAGAATATGAAAAAGGATTACACGCAGATTAATCCGGTCATTCAGGAGGCCTACGAGATGTTGCAGAAGGCAGCGGCCCGTACCGACGGTCTGAGCGGACTTTCAAGCGGTTTCCATCAGTTGGACAAGATGACTTCGGGTTGGCAGAATTCCGACTTGATTATCATTGCGGCCCGTCCGGCCATGGGTAAGACGGCGTTCGTGCTTTCCATGGCGAAGAACATGGCGGTGAACAACAAGGTGCCGGTGGCGTTGTTCTCGCTTGAAATGAGCAATGTGCAGCTGGTGAACCGTCTGATTGTGAACGTCTGCGAGATTCCGGGTGAGAAAATCAAGAGCGGTCAGCTGGCGCCTTACGAGTGGGGACAGCTTGACTACAAAATTAAAGAATTGTATGACGCCCCGTTGTATGTGGACGATACGCCGTCATTGTCCGTATTCGAATTGCGAACCAAGGCGCGTCGTCTGGTGCGTGAGCACGGGGTGAAGATTATCATCATCGACTACCTTCAGCTGATGAATGCCAGCGGTATGTCGTTCGGCAGCCGTCAGGAAGAGGTCAGCACCATCTCGCGTTCGTTGAAGGGACTGGCCAAGGAATTGAACATTCCGATTGTGGCCCTGAGTCAGTTGAACCGTGGCGTGGAGAATCGTGAAGGTATCGACGGAAAGCGTCCGCAGTTGAGCGACCTGCGTGAATCAGGAGCCATCGAGCAGGATGCCGATATGGTATGTTTCATCCACCGTCCGGAATATTATAAGATTTATACCGACGAGAAAGGAAACGACTTGCACGGTATGGCCGAAATCATCATTGCCAAGCATCGTAACGGTGCGGTGGGCGATGTGCTGCTGCGCTTCCGTGGCGAGTATGCCCGCTTCCAGAACCCGGATGACGAAATGATTGTGCCGATGCCAGGTGAAGAGAAGCCTGCGCCGGTGCTCCGTTCGAAGATGAACAGCGGCGGGGGACAGGATTTCGTACCGCCTCTACCTTCTGACATTCCTCCGATGCCCGATAATCCGTTTGGGGCTCCGGTGCCGGATGTACCATTCTAAGAGGCAAGACTAAATAACACAGGCGGCTCGTTTGGATGCGGGCCGCCTGTGGCGTATCTATACGGGTCGTTTCTGAATTACTGTGCAACGGTCACCCCGAATTCCTCCAGTTCCACCGTAGCGGTAGTGGCATCGGGAGTTGTAGCTTCCAGTTTGATGAACCGGACAGATTCTGCCTGCGGAAGGGGCACGGTCTGCGGCAGCGGATTGTGCATGATGTTGCTGAACTCTCCGCGGCTGATTAGTTCCTTCCATTTCTTTCCATCCTTGCTGACAGAGAACTTATAGCGGAAGGCCATGGTCGGTTTGGCTTCTGCGTTCAGAGGGGCATAGGTAAAAGCCTTGAGGGTAACGGTCTTTCCCAAATCGAGGATCAGCGGGGAAGCCGACAGCTTCTTCCACGAGTCTCTGGACAGGTTGTTCCAGTTGGCTGCGCTTCCTTGTTCAGCCAGCGGCTGGGCGTAGTAAGCCGCCACTTGCTGGATATGCGCGTTCAGTCGGCTCTGATTGATGGTGACTTTCAAGGAGTCGGTCACGGTATCAGGAAAGCGTACCATGCGTTTGTAGCCCACGGTGGTTCCTTTTCCCAGAATCTTCCAGCTGCCGTTGTCCCAGGCTTCGAGGGTGAAGTCTTCCACTCGCTGTCCTTTGGAGATGTCTTCTTGCAGCATCACCACGTTGATAGGGCTTTGGCTTTTTACGGCATAGGTGCGTGCAGCTCCCTGCGGAGCTTCCCAAGGCTGGTCTCCACGGAGCACTTTGTTGTCTTTGAACGTTTCTTGGCGGTAAGCGGCAAATTCTTTCAGACGGGCCACATCGGCTTCATGAATCCGTCCCCGACGGTCGGGAGGAATGTTCAGCAGGAGGACAGAGTTGTAGCCTACCGACTGGAAATAGATGTCCGACAGTTGCTTCAGACTTTTTACCTTGTCATTTTCAGCTTCATGCCAGAACCATCCCGGACGGATGGATACGTCGACTTCCGACGGATACCAGAAAAGTTCCGTGGCATCTTTCAGCATTTCGCGGCTGCCCAGGTCCTTGGCCTGACTGTACACTTTCAGGCGGGCATTGTTCGCTTCCGAGCGGGCGTAAATTCCCGGAGTCAGTACCGTGGCACTCCATTCGGTCTCCCGTCCAAGTCCTTTTTCGTTGCCTACCCAGCGTACGTCGTCGCCCATGATGGCCATGACGGCTTTGGGTTGCAGGCGCTGGATGGTCTTGTAGAAGGCATCCCAGTCGTAGGTCTGTTTTTTTCCGTTGGGGCCTTCTCCGTTCGCGCCGTCAAACCATACTTCGTGTACTTCTCCATAGTTGGTCAGCAGTTCGGTCAGCTGTTCGATGAAGAATTTGTTGTAGGCAGGCGAATCGCCATAGCAGCTGGCGTTCCGGTCCCATGGTGACAGATACACACCAAATTTCATGTCGTATTTGGTACAGGCATCACGAAGTTCCTTGACCACATCGCCTTTCCCATTTTTCCAGGGAGAAGACGCGACGGAGTGAGTGGTGGTTTGGGTAGGCCACAGACAGAACCCGTCGTGATGCTTGGCGGTGAGCAGTACCATCTTGAAGCCGGCTTCTTTCAGGGTCTTTACCCATTGTTCGGCATCCAGGTCGGTGGGGTTGAACAATGCCGGATCTTCCGAACCGTCGCCCCATTCTCGGTCTGTAAACGTGTTGATACCGAAGTGCAGGAAGGCCGTCAGCTCCATTTGTTGCCAGGCCAGCTGTTGAGGTGTGGGAACCAGGCGGGCGGCCATGGATACTTTTTGCTCCAGGGTTTCATTGCCGGAAAAAGGCAGGTGCTTCACGAAATAGGCAGTGTCTTGCTGTGCGTGCATTCCTACAGGAAGCGAAAGCATGGCACATGCCGCGAGAAATTGAGGTAGTTTTTTCATAATGTGATGATTGTCGGATTGTGATTTCATTTCATAATAGGGAAACTGTCGCTGAATTTGATTCAATGGAACGCTCCCCGAATATTTATTGAGTAAAAGTAATATAACTTGTTCAATTTTCTGCCATTTCAGCGAATAAAAGCGGTTTGTATAAGAATTTTTATGTTTGAAGAATAAGATTTTCGTTTGGGAAAAATACCTGTCGTTTGCAAAATGAGGATATAAATATTGGATAAGAGGAGGTTCCCGATATTGGAAATGAACGAGTAAGGGTGGGGCATACGGGTCATGCATTCTGCTTTTTGACTTAGGAGTGTTGAATATTTGTTAGGCTAATTCTTTAGTATTCAGTTGAAATTAAAGCAATCTGTGGATTTTATTAGAATATTCCATCTAATTTTTATAACTTTGCGCATCATTCTTAGGAAATTATAAATAACAACAATATGAATATCTCTTATAACTGGCTGAAAGAATACGTCGACTTCGACCTTACCCCGGACGAAGTGGCAGCCGCACTGACTTCCATCGGTCTGGAGACTGGGGGAGTGGAAGAAGTTCAAACCATCAAGGGGGGATTGGAAGGCCTTGTGGTAGGCGAGGTGCTGACTTGCGAACCGCATCCCAATTCCGACCACATGCATATTACCACCGTCAACTTGGGACAGGGAGAACCTGTACAGATTGTCTGCGGTGCGGCTAACGTGGCTGCCGGACAGAAGGTCATCGTAGCCACACTGGGTACGAAACTATACGACGGCGACCAGTGCTTTACCATCAAGAAGTCCAAACTCCGTGGCGTGGAGTCAAACGGTATGATTTGTGCCGAAGATGAAATCGGCGTGGGCACAAGCCACGAAGGTATCATTGTATTGCCGGACGATGTGGTTCCGGGTACACCCGCCAAGGATTACTATAATATCAAGAGTGAATATGTACTTGAAGTGGACATCACTCCGAACCGTGCCGATGCCTGCTCACACTATGGGGTAGCCCGCGACTTGTATGCATGGCTTATCCAGAACGGACACAAGGCTACATTGAAGCGTCCGTCGGTCGATGCATTCCAGGTAGACAATCATGACATGAACATCGACATTGTGGTGGAAAATACCGAAGCCTGCCCGCGTTATGCCGGAGTAGCTATCAAGGGAGTGACGGTGAAGGAAAGTCCTGAATGGTTGCAGAACAAGCTCCGTCTGATTGGGGTGCGTCCGATTAATAATATCGTCGATATTACCAACTACATTCTGCATGCCTACGGTCAGCCGATGCACTGCTTCGATGCCGACAAGATTAAGGGTGGCAAGATTGTGGTGAAGACTTGTGCCGAAGGAACTCCGTTCGTGACACTGGACGAAGTGGAACGCAAGCTGTCTGACAAGGACCTGATGATTTGCAACACGGAAGAGCCGATGTGTATTGCCGGCGTATTTGGCGGATTGGATTCAGGTACGACGGAAGCCACTACAGACGTGTTCTTGGAAAGCGCTTATTTTCATCCGACTTGGGTGCGCAAGACGGCACGTCGTCACGGTTTGAGCACGGATTCTTCTTTCCGTTTCGAACGTGGTATCGACCCGAACATTACGATTTATGCCTTGAAGGAAGCTGCGCTGCTGGTGAAGGAACTGGCGGGAGGTGAAATCGCTTCTGAAATCAAGGACAACTATCCGCATCCGATTGCTGATTTCCCGGTAGAGCTTTCTTACGACTATGTCAACTCACTGGTGGGTAAGGTGATTCCGGTAGAAACCGTGAAGAGCATCGTTACCAGCCTGGAGATGAAGATTGTGAATGAAACGGCGGAAGGTCTTTCGTTACTGGTTCCTCCTTATCGGGTGGATGTACAGCGTCCGTGCGACGTGGTAGAAGATATTCTCCGTATTTATGGATATAATAATGTGGAAATCCCCACTACGCTGAAGTCCAGCTTGAGCGTGAAGGGAGAAGTAGACAAGTCGGTGAAACTGCAGAACCTGGTCGGCGAACAGCTGGTGGGTTGTGGTTTCAATGAGATCCTGAACAACTCACTGACCGCTGCGGCTTATTATGACGGACTGGAAACGTTCAAGCCGGAAAACTTGGTGCGTGTGATGAATCCGTTGAGCAACGACTTGAACGTGATGCGTGCCACACTGCTTTTCGGCGGTCTGGAAAGCATCCAGCACAATGCCAACCGCAAGAATGCCGACTTGAAGTTCTTCGAATTCGGTAACTGCTATCACTTCCATGCCGAGAAGAAGAATCCGGAAAAGGTACTGGCTGCCTATTCGGAAGAATTGCACATGGGCTTGTGGCTGACTGGAAAGCGGGTAAGCAACTCTTGGGCACATGCCGATGAAAATTCATCAGTATATGAATTGAAGGCTTACGTGCTGAATATCTTCCGTCGTCTGGGGGTAAACTTCGGAGGACTGGTATTCGGAAATCTTTCGGACGACATTTACTCGGTAGCTATTTCCGTACACACTCGTGGCGGTAAGCTGCTGGCTACCTTCGGTGTGGTTTGCAAGAAGATTCAGAAGGCGTTCGACATTGACCATGAAGTATATTATGCCGACTTGAACTGGAAGGAACTGATGAAGGCTATCAAGAACAATGTGGTAAGCTACAAGGAAATCTCCAAGTTCCCGGCTGTAAAACGTGACTTGGCTTTGCTGATTGACAAGAAGGTACAGTTTGCTGAAATCGAAAAGATTGCTTACGAAACCGACAAGAAGCTGCTGAAGTCTGTTGAATTGTTCGACGTGTACGAAGGCAAGAACCTGGAAGCCGGCAAGAAGAGCTATGCCGTAAGCTTCATGCTTCAGGATGAAAATGCCACACTGAACGACAAGCAGATTGACAAGTTCATGCAGAAGCTGATTGGCAACCTGCAGAACAAGCTGGGAGCTGTGCTTCGGTAAGATAAAGACCTGAATGATGCGTTACGATATTCAACCAGATTATCACCTGAAAGTTAAGCGGAGATGTCTGACGGCATTCTCCGTGGGCTTGGTGCTTGCGTTTCAGGCCGTAAGAGTCCTTTGGGATTTTTCTCTCAATGCGCCATGGAAGAATGGATTGGCCATTGTGGGCGGTTTGGGATGCTTACTGATTAGCGGAATAGGGTACTGGAAATACTGGAAGCTCATTCAGCATAATAAAAAGAGAACTCATTAAAAATAAATTTAAAAATATCATCCAATGGGAAGAGCGTTTGAATATAGAAAAGCTACAAAATTGAAAAGATGGGGTCACATGGCGAAGACTTTCACTCGTCTGGGTAAACAAATTGCAATTGCAGTAAAAGCTGGTGGTCCGGAACCGGAAAACAACCCGGCTTTGCGTTCGGTAATTGCTACTTGTAAGCGTGAAAACATGCCGAAGGATAACATCGAACGTGCCATCAAGAATGCAATGGGTAAAGACCAGAGCGATTACAAGAGCATGACTTACGAAGGATACGGTCCTCACGGAATTGCCGTATTCGTAGATACTTTGACTGACAACACGACTCGTACCGTAGCCGATGTACGTTCTGTATTCAACAAGTTCGGAGGTAACTTGGGTACTACAGGTTCACTGGCCTTCTTGTTCGATCACAAGTGTGTGTTCACTTTCAAGAAGAAAGAAGGCATTGATATGGAAGAACTGATTCTGGACTTGATTGACTACAACGTAGAAGACGAATTCGATGAAGATCTGGAAGAAGGAACTATCACTATCTACGGTGATCCGAAGAGCTATGCGGCTATCCAGAAACATCTGGAAGAATGTGGCTTTGAAGATGTCGGTGGTGATTTCACTTACATCCCGAACGACTTGAAAGACGTGACTCCGGAACAGCGTGAAACTATCGACAAGATGGTAGAACGTCTGGAAGAGTTCGACGATGTACAGACCGTATATACTAACATGAAACCGGAAGAAGACGCTGAATAAGCTTTTTCTTGAAAGATAATGACGGAACGGAGTATCCGGCCGGAATAAACCGGCAAGCGGTGCTCCGTTCTCTTTTTATGTCTAACCCGAATAGAATGTGATGGCGATGAAATATAGTTATCGTACGATGGGAACATGTAGTTCTCAGATTGATTTTGAGGTAGAGAATGGCGTACTGAAAGATGTGCGTTTCATGGGAGGTTGTAACGGAAATCTGAAAGGTATCTCAGCTTTGGTAGAAGGCATGAAGGTGGATGAGGTGATTGCTCGTCTGGAAGGTATCCGTTGTGGCGGGAAACCGACCTCTTGTCCCGACCAGCTCTGCAAGGCTTTGCGGGAAACTATGGATTAACCTATAAAAAGTAGACTAAACAGCCTTACGGGGCTGTTTTTTCAACGGTTTTGAAATTGTTTGCAACAGTATTGAAAGAAGTGTCTTTCAGTGGCAGACTATCTTTGCAGAGAAAAGAATAGTATATGCCATGAAAAATAATTTGCAAAAGATTTTTGTAATCGTATGGGGGCTCTGTCTGAGTGTGATGAGTGTTTCCGGACACTCGGAGCAAAAGTGTATCCATGAGAATGTGCGGACAGTGCCTTACCCTCAGGAGAAAACTCCTTTATATATTAACCCTTCTGCTTTATTTGTTCCTTATTCTTTGAAAGGGGAAGATAAGCTTCAGTTTGCACTTTCTTCGGATGCAAGTTTTCCTGTGCATTCCACTTTTCTTTCTTCTCCTAAACCCTGGTGTATGTATAATCCGCACCGTACACTTTCCCCGGGTGCATGGTTCTGGAAATATCGTCGGGTGAGTAGGGAAGGTGTGTGTGCTGAGTGGAGTAAAGTATATCGTTTTGTGGTAGGTGAGGACGTTCCTCGTTTTGTGACTCCACCTTTTCAGACTTTTCTTTCGAATATTCCAGAATTGGGAAACCGGATTTATTGCTACTTGTCGGATAGTTTGGCTTCGGCAAGAAAGAATGTGTATGCGCATCCTGAATTTAATGATATGATAGCCCAGGCACGTATGGGACTGGCATTTAATCTGTCAACGGATACCGATCCTTATGGAAAGGTGAGTGAGATGGCAGAATTGAGTGTCAGACTGCACACGGCTTATCTGCTTTTGCAACGTCCTGTATATGCGAAGAAAATGGTACAATACGTGCGCTGGCTCCTGAAGGCACGTTTGGATGATAAACGACTTGAAAATGACTTCTTTGCCGGTGACTTAGCTTTTCTGCTGGCAAATACTTATGAGACTTGTTATACGTTTTTTACACCGAAAGAACGGGATGAGATACAACGCCTGGTGATGCAGGTGTTCCGTGTGTATCGTTCCCGTTTGTTCGGGCATGAAGAGAATCATGTGTTTGACAACCATTTCTGGCAGTTCCCGGTACGGAAATTCATGCAAGCCGCTTTGGTATTTTATGACAAAGAGCCCCTGGCTATGGAATATTTGGAATATCTGTATGAGGTCTGGACAAGCAAGGCACCGGCCTCCGGTTTCAACAGAGATGGAAACTGGCACAATGGAACCAGCTATTTTAGTGCCAATGCGGTGACTCTGTATTACATGGCTTCCCTGTGTTCTTATCTGACAAAGACCGATTTTATGAGTCATCCTTGGTACCAGAATGCGGGGAAGGGATTGGTGTATAGCTGGCCTCCACGCTCCATGTCTGCCGGATTTGGCGATGGGCATGAAAAGACCAACGACCAGCCTTTGCGCATACGGAGTGGATTTGCTGATTTCCTGGCCCGCGAAAAACAAGATGCTTATGCGGCATGGTATTCTTCCATTAATCAGAAATATGAAACAGATTACGAGTTTCGTCTTTATCGTATGGTGAGTGGAAAGCTCCGTCCGGCATCTTCTTCTTTGCCGGCAAATGCCCCTAAAGCCGTTTGGTTTCAAGATACCGGTGAAGTGATAGCCATAGACTCTTTGGCCGATTGTACTCGCGGCATGTATCTGAGTTTCCGTTCCAGTCCGTTTGGTTCTGGAAGTCACACTCATTCTAACCAGAACGCCTTTAACTTGCATTATAACGGAGTACCGGTTTATCGTTCGAGCGGTTATTACTTGAACTTTAGTGATAGGCATAATATCTTGTCTTATCGGCATACTTGTGCTCATAATACGCTGCTTGTGGATGGTATCGGACAGGGATTTACTACAAAAGCCTACGGAAACGTGACTCGGATGCTTCACGGAGAACATATTACTTATTGTTTAGGGGATGCTTCTCATGCTTATGGTGGGGTAAGTGAATATCCTATGTGGCAGAAAAATTTTGAGGCTGCAGGATTGGAACAGACTCCGGAATATGGCTTTGGAAAAACTCCTCTGACCAAATATCTCCGTCATATTCTGGTTTTGCGTCCAGGAATTGTGGTAATCTATGATGAGATGGAAGCCAGTCGGAAAGTCCGGTGGGAATGGCTCCTTCATAGTCCGGTTCGCTTTCAGATAGATGCTTCTTCGAATACCCTGGTGACTCCTCATCCGGAAGGAGGTTTTGTCTCCACGGCCCGTTTGTTTGCTACGGAAGCTTGTGAAATATCCCAATGTAATGAGTTTCAGGCTGCTCCCAATCCTGATTTGGCCATTCGGGGAGAAACACTGGAAAATTATTGGCATTTAACGGCTTCTTTTAGTCCCCGTAAGGCCAATCGTCTGCTGACGATAATCACCTTAGATGAAGAAAGTGGCAAAAGTCATGTTGTTTCCGGAGGAAAAGATGGAAAGCTGATGGTAGATGGCTGGCGTATATTTGCAGAACTGGATGTCCGGAAATCCGCTGCATTGACGGTGGAAAACGCCTCAACCGGGGTAGTATTTAGCTACGGTGACAAAGATTGCCTCATCGAAGGAGAGACTTATCATCGTAAAGCGAAGGGTACCACGGTGTTGTATGACAGAATCAATGGGGTATGGAAGTGTGAAGAAGTGGCAGACCGTCCGGCATTGCCGACTACTTGTGTTGAAGAATAATAATTTAGAATAGATACATAATATCATGAGAACAACGACATTTTTATCATTTGTACTGGCGGGTGTGGTTTTTACTTCGTGTCAACCTTCTACGAAGAGAGAGGCTTGGATAGAAAAAGCACTTGATGTAGCCTCTTACCAGCTGAATCTGACAGCGGAAGAAATGAAAGATTCTGTCAAAATGCCCCGCTCTTTGTGGACAGGTTATACAGTCGATTTTCTGGAAGAACAGCTGGAACGCGAATCTGCTACCTTTGCCGATTCCTTATGGCCTAATCCGGCAAAAGAGAAGCTGGGAACGCTTCGTAGTTGTGATATATATGACTGGACAAGCGGTTTCTTTCCCGGCAGCCTTTGGTATGCTTATGAACTTACCGGGAATGAACGCTTGAAGGAAGAAGCCATCCGTTATACCAACCGGCTTTATCCAGTCCGTAAATACAGAGACAATCATGACATAGGTTTTATGATGAATTGCAGTTACGGAAATGCTTTACGATTGGCTCCGAATGATTCTATCATATCCGTATTGTCAGAAACCGCCGATAATCTGTGTTCACGTTTTAATGTACAGATTGGCTGTATTCGTTCCTGGGATTTCGGTACATGGAATTATCCCGTCATCATTGACAACATGATGAATCTGGATTTGCTTTTTCATGTCAGCAAGCTAACCGGTGATATGCGTTATCGTCAGGTGGCCATACAGCATGCCCGTACGACAATGAAACATCATTTTCGTCCGGATTATACTTCCTATCATGTGGTGAGTTATAATGCTGACGGTACGGTGGAAAAGCGTCAGACACACCAGGGAAAAAACGATGAATCTGCCTGGGCCAGAGGACAAGGATGGGCTGTGTATGGCTATACTGCCTGTTTCCGTGAAACAGGAGATACTTTATTCTTGCAAGAAGCAGTACATGTGGCCGATATGATTAGAAAACGCAATACAGCTCCCGACCTGATTTGTTATTGGGACTTTGATGCACCGGTGAAAGCAGATACTCCTCGTGATGCTTCGGCTGCTGCCGTGATAGCCTCGGCTTTCCTGGAGCTTAGTACGTTCGTACCCAATGGTGAGGTTTATTTTAATTACGCCGAAACTATATTGAAGAATCTTTCTGGTCCGGCTTATCTGGCCCAAAAAGGAACAAACGGAGGTTTTATACTGATGCATTCCGTAGGCTCTCTTCCACACGGTTCGGAAATAGATACTCCGTTGAATTATGCAGATTATTATTATCTGGAGGCCCTGAAACGCTATCTGGACTTAAAAAATAAACCTTTTTGAAAGAAGATAAAACGGATTTAAAACCGATATTGGGGTAAACAACCTACTTTTGTGGTGATGATCATAACTGAAATTTAAGTATTATGAGAAATATAAGAATAGTTGTTAGTTTTCTTTTGCTTTGTCTGGGACATGCTATGCTTCTCGCGCAAACATTGACCATTACAGGAAAGGTAGTGGATGAAGAAGGCCTGGAGGTTATCGGTGCCAATATTCGTGTGAAGGGCAACGCCTCGGTAGGTACGATTACCAGCCTGGATGGCACATATTCTATTCGTGCGGGAGCAAAAGACGTGTTGCAATTCTCTTACATTGGTATGGCTTCACAGGATATACCGATCAAGGGAAGGACGAAGATTGATGTGCAGTTAAAGCAGGATAACAAAGTGCTGGATGAGGTGGTTGTAATCGGATATGGCACCTCCAAGCGGAGTGACTTGACCGGCTCGGTTGTTTCGGTAAAAAGTGATGACTTGATGAAAACGCCGACTTCGGATGTTACACAGGCTTTGGCGGGACGGGTGGCCGGTGTACAGGTTACCCAGTCAGAAGGAGGTCCCGGTTCCTCCATTTCCATCCGTGTGCGTGGTGGTATTTCCATTACCCAGAGTAATGAACCTTTGTATGTCATTGATGGTTTCCCTAGTGAAGATGGAATGGCAGAGCTGGATCCAGGTGAGATTGAATCCATTGATATTTTGAAGGATGCTTCGGCGACGGCCATCTATGGTGCCCGTGGAGCTAATGGAGTCGTGGTGATTACTACGAAGAACGGAGGGAAGGAAGATTCCAGGCTGTCTGTCAGCTTTGACTCGTATATTGGTTTTGCCAAGATTGCCCGTAAGCTTCCGGTGCTTTCCTCCGAAGAGTTTGTGACACTGGATTATGAGCGAAACCTGTATCTGAATGGAGAAGAAGGAGTCACACGTTTTCAGAATGTGTATGGCTCTTTCCGGGAAATTCAGGAGAACTATGCGGAGCGAGGGATAGACTGGCAGGAGGAAGTGCTCGGACGGACTACTACCAACCAGAATTACCGCGTCAACATCTCCGGAGGAAATAAGAATACGAGTTACAGCCTGGGCTATGCGTATTTTAAGAACCTGGGTGCCATGGTGTATAGTGGAGATGAAAAACATAATGTATCTTTGAATTTGTCTCATAAAGGAAACAAGCGACTGTCGGTGAATGCCAGGGTAAATTTTACGCAGTCCAAGGTATATGGCATGGGAACTTCCGAAGGAAATGCCAGATTCAATAAGATGGAGCACATTCTTCAGTCGCGTCCTGTGGCAGGAATTAATGGAACGGAAGAAGAGTTGCTGCAAGGAGAAGATCCGTTGTACGTGGATGATGAGTCGAATCCGATGCAGAATCCTTTGATTTCTGCCCAGCAGGAGCAGGATGACCGTATGACACGTACCTTTCAGTTGAATGGTGGATTAAACTATCGGCTTGGGAAACGCTGGTTTTTCAGAAGTACCATAGGTACACGTTACCAGATTCTGCGCCGTGACCGTTTTTATGGAGAACTGTCTTCAACTGCCAAGCGTTCCAGTATTAACGGGAGCATTCAGTACTCGGAGAATGGAAGTTTTCAGACATCCAATGTGCTGAATTATGAATATAAGACAAAAAAACAGAAATTTACGGCCATGTGGGGACAGGAATGGGTGTCACGCTGGACACGCTGGGTTGTCTCTTCAGCCACGAACTTTCCCAATAATGACATCGGACTGGATGACATGAGCCTGGGTACTCCGGGTTCAATTACTTCCAACGTGAATTATGATGATAAGTTAATCTCATTTTTTTCTCGTCTGAACTACAATTGGGGGGAGCGTTATTTGCTGACAGCTACCATACGTGCCGATGGCTCTTCTAAATTTAGTGCCAATCATAAATGGGGATTCTTTCCTTCCGTATCGGCTGCCTGGCGGTTGAGCGAAGAAGAGTTTATCAAGAAACTGAATTTGTTTTCTGATTTGAAGTTGCGTGCCGGCTACGGATTGGCCGGAAATAACCGTATTGCGAGTTATGCTTCCTTGAATCTTCTGAAGTCGGCCAGCTATCCAAGCGGAGAAACCGTATCGCCTGGTTATGCACCTTCGGGTATACCAAGTGTAGAACTGCAATGGGAGTCAAACAAAACATTGAACGTGGGACTGGATATGGGCTTCTGGGGGCAACGTCTCATTATTTCTCCGGAATTCTATCTGAACAAAAGTTCTCATTTGCTGCTGAACTCCAAAGTTCCGTCTTCTTCCGGTTATACGACTATGTTGCGTAACGTGGGAAAGACCCGGAACATCGGTATAGACCTGACCATTTCTTCGGTAAATATTCAGCGAAAGAATTTTACCTGGTCCACAGACTTCAATTTGTCGTATAATAAGAACCGCATTGAGGCTTTGTCGGGTGAAGATTATTTCCTGGAAGAAGCACAGTTCGGCTTTAATCAGAACACCCATAAGATTGAGGTAGGTCGTCCTGTCGGACAGTTCTATGGCTTTAAGACCATTGGTTTGTATCAGGTGGATGACTTTAATTATGATGCTTCCACTCAGACCTATACGCTGAAAGAGAATGTGCCTTATCGTGAAGGGGTACAACCCGGTTACTGGAAGTTTGAGGATGTAGATGGAAACGGCATTATAAACGACAATGACCGTACGGTGATTGGAAATGCCAATCCCGATTTCTATGGAGGATTGAACAATAGTTTCTCATATCGGAATTTCGATTTAAGTGTCTTCTTTACTTTCAGTTATGGAGCTGAAGTGCTGAATGCTACAAAACTGAGTAATACGTTGGCGGGTTCAACCAATAAGAACGTACTGGATGTGGCCAATAGTTCCAACCGTTGGATGACCATCGATTCTGATGGAAATGAGGTGACAGATCCGGATGTGTTGGCGAAACTGAATTCCGGTAAGACGGTTGCTTCGGTAGTCGACCTGGAGAACGGTGATTATTATGTGCATTCCTGGGCTGTAGAAGATGCTTCATTCTTGCGATTGAGTAACCTTACTTTGGGATATACATTTCCTCGGAAGTGGATAAAACCATGGGGAATCAGTAAACTGAGACTATATTTTACCGGCAGTAACCTGTTTATCTGGACTCCTTACAGCGGTTTTGATCCGGAAGTGTCTACCAAGGGAAATAACCTGACTCCCGGAGTTGATTTTGGTGCATATCCACGTAGCCGTTCGTTTGTGTTCGGATTGAATTTAACCTTATAATTAATGAAGCCATGATAAAGAGTTTGAAGATATTTTTGATGGGAGTGGGAACGCTTCTTTGGATGACAGCCTGTCAGGATACGTTGACGGAGCATCCTGATTCCTATTATGAAAAAGAAGATTTTTTCACCAGCGAGGCGAAAGCCGAGATGGGAGTCATCGGCATTTATAATGTATTGCCCACCTTGTATGGCGACAGTGAAATGGCTTTTGGTGCTTCAGACGACACGTATTACGCATCGGGTACCAATACGGATAACGCTCGACGCGACATTGCGCATTATATGTTGTCTACAACCAATAAGTACGTGGAAGCTGTTTGGCAGGCCACTTATCAGGGAATTGAACGTGCCAACTACATGATAGAAGGTATTCAGAAGATGCAAGGTTTTGCAGAAAACGAGAAACTGCAATCACTGGTGGCAGAGGCAAAATTTCTCCGTGCGTTTCTTTCATTTAATCTGGTAAAGTATTGGGGAGATGTACCTTATAAGACTACATCGACCGGAAGTTATGAGGAAGCTTATCAGCCCCGTACTTCGCGTGAGGTGATTTATGATCAGATTGTGGACGATCTGGACGATGCCAAAGAAAATATGAGCTGGGCCAATGAGACCTCTTCGCCAGAACGTGCCACTCAAGGCGCAGCCCGTGCTTTGCTGATGCGGGTATTGCTTCAGCGTGCCGGATATTCCTTGCAGATGGACGGTACAATGACTCGTCCGGAAGAAGAATTACGGCAGACTTATTTTGCAAAGGTGATAGATGAATGGGAGGCTTTCCAGGAAAACGGTTACCATGATTTCTATGAGGGAGGTTATGAGGCATTGTTCAAGTCGTTTTCAGCTGGAGAACTTCATTCGAAGGAGAGTATCTTTGAAGTGGCCTTTTATACGGTAGATGGTCGTACGGGAGCAAGGGGATATTGGGGAACGTACAACGGTCCGTTGGTCGCAGCTCCAGGAATAGAGGCTACGGAAACGGACAAGTTTATGGGGCGTGCCAATGCCTTGTTTCGCGTAATTCCGGAATGGAGAGACTTCTTTGAGGAATCGGATGTACGTCGGGATGTAATGATTTGTACGTATCAGTATGATTGGGATAAAACTCTTTACAACCATGTGAAGAAAGATAATATCAGGAATAAGAAAAACTGGTATCCTGGCAAATGGCGGAGGGAATGGATGCCTTTGGGATACAAAGACCCTAATATTACCGATGTCAATTATTGCAGCCTGCGTTATGCCGATGTGGTACTGATGGCGGCAGAGGCTTATAACGAAACGGGAGAAACTGCACAGGCCTGGAAGTTGCTTAATCGGGTACGTCAGCGTGCCGGAGCAACGGAGATAACTTCTGCTAACTATGCTTCCCTGATGAAGTCGCCGAAGGTATACGATCTTCCTTTCATAGAGGATGGAGATGAGGCCGGACGTTTTCGTACTGCACTTTATTGGGAAAGGGGCTTTGAGCTGGCTTTCGAATTACAGCGCAGATTTGATTTGTTGCGCTGGGGAGTACTGGGAGATGCCTTACAGTTGATGGCTTCAAAAACGGTGGTCAATCAGTCTGCGGAAAAATCTTTTTTGGCCGGATACAACTTTGTGTCTGGCAAACATGAGCTTTTCCCCATTCCACTGGATGAAATACAGGTGAATTATTGTCTGGAAAATAAGAATAACCCTAATTACTAAGTTGCTATGAATTATAGATTGCTTTTTATTTGTGGGGCGATGGTTCCTTTCGCAGCATGGGCGCGTCAGCATCGTCCGAACATCATTTATATCATGACCGACCAGCAGTCGGCCAACGCCATGAGCTGTGCAGGTAATGCCGACCTGCATACGCCCAATATGGATCGTCTGGCCGCTATGGGGGTGCGGTTTGAAAATGCTTATTGTTCGCTGCCTTTGAGCGGCCCTTCGCGTGCCTCTATGTTTACGGGGTATATGCCGGGTGAGGTCGGACTGACAGCCAACGGTACTCCGCTTCCCGATTCGTTGCGGACGGAGACTTTGGGGGATGTAATGAATGAAGGTGGATATACTTGTGCTTACGGAGGAAAGTGGCACGTACATACCAATTCGCTTCCATCAGCGCATGCCTTTGGTTTCGAGCGCTTGTATGAGCATAACGACTACGGGCTGGCGGAAGCCTGCGTGAAGTTCCTCCAACGGAAGCATGACAAGCCTTTCTTCCTGGTGGCTTCGTTCGACAATCCGCATAACATTTGCGAATATGCGCGGAAGCAGCCGCTTCCTTTTGCCACAATTGACGAGCCGGAAAGCATTGAGGATTGCCCGAACTTGCCGGACAACTTTTATGTCGCTCCCTATGACGCGGATGCTGTTGCCTACGAGAAGTCGTTGAAATATCGTCTGCATCCCACGCGGAGCTATACGCCCGACGACTGGCGGCGTTACCGAAACGCATACTTCCGCCTTGTGGAGGCTGTGGATGCCGAAATTGGAAAGATTGTCGACGAAATAGACCGTCAGAACTTGTGGAAGAACACGGTGATTATTTTCACCAGCGACCATGGCGACGGGCAGGGCGCACACCAGTGGAACCAGAAGTCGGTGCTTTACGAAGAAGTGGTCAACGTGCCTTTCATCGTCTGCCTGCCCGAAGGCAAGCACGCCGGAAAGGTGCTTCCTCAGCTGGTGAACAACGGAGTGGACCTGATGCCGAGCCTGTGCGACTGGGCAGGAGTGGAAGTGCCTGCCGGACGTCAGGGGGTGAGCATCCGTCCGATAGTGGAAAAAGGCGATGCGTCGGTTGAAGGACAGTCGTATGTGGTTACCGAAACGGACTTCAGCGAGAACGGAGGAGGAACCATGGGATGGATGGTGCGCAGCGGAAACTACAAATACGTGCTCTACAATATGGGGCTTTACCGTGAGCAGCTCTTCGACATGACGTCCGACCGTGGCGAGATGCGCAACCTTGCCGTAGAGGAGAAGTACACGCCGGTGCTCGAGCAATACCGCCGGATGTTGGAAGAATGGATGAAAAAGCATCCGGTAAAAGGAGGGTTGCCTTATTTAAGATATATTCCAAAAGGTAAAAACTGAAAAAATTAATATCATGAGAAGGAAATACATTATGGCCGGTGCGATGCTTTACTTGTCTCTCTTGGCAGGAACGGCATCGGCAAACTCCTCGGCGCTTGTAGAGGAAACAGAAAACAGCACAGAGGTGTGGCAGGTACCTCACAAACCGAAAGGCACAAAAACCCGTCTGAAAATCCAGCCCAAGGCAGAACAGCCTGCCGCAAAGAAGGCGGACAAGCAGAAGCCGCAGGCTAAGAAGTCTGACAAGAAATCTGTTAAGAAGGTGTCTTCTTCTTCACGCTATGTGGCGATAAAGACCAATGCAGTGTACTGGGCCGGTGCCATTGCAAACATTGCGGCCGAGGTAAAGCTGCACAAGCATGTGTCGTTAGAGTTGCCGCTGGATTTCAGCCTTTGGGACATTGAGCGGGAGCACGGTGTGCGTCTCGTTCTCTTCCAGCCGGAAGCCCGCTGGTGGATGAAGGGTGTGGGTGAAGGTCATTTCGTAGGCGTGCATGCACATGTAGGAGCTTTCAACGTGAAATGGAACGAAGACCGTTATCAGGTGGCAGGCCGTCCGTTGCTCGGAGCCGGACTTACCTACGGGTATTCACTTTCGTTCGATGAGCATTGGGGTGCGGAGTTCCTCATCGGGGCCGGCTATGTCAATATGAAGTACGACCGTTTTTATAACATTGACAATGGGGCAAAGTTTGATGCCGGAACCTATAACTATTGGGGAGTGACTCGCGTGGGGGCATCGTTAGTTTACCGTTTTTAAGCACTGAAAAAGCATTATATCATGAAAAAGAATAGACTGAAAAGAGAACTCCTGCGCTGGGGAATGCTGCTGGCTTTTCCGGCACTGATGAGCAGTTGCCTGATGGAGTATCCGGAAATGACGGCAGATGGTGAGCTGGGGGTAGACCCTACATCTGTGACCGTAAAAGCGAAGATTCTGATTGACTTGAAAAGTCTGGCTGCACAGAAAACAGGCCGGCTGGCGCGTGCCGAGGATGAAGAAGCAGCCTATAGTCACCGCATTGTGGTAGCTGCGTATGAAGACCGTCAGCTGGTACAGCAGGAGGTGATTTATGAGGACCTTTCTGCCAGCAGCCGCTTGCAGACTGAGGTGCGTCTTCGTTTGCATGCCCGTCGTTACCAGCTGGTGGTGTGGGCCGATTATGTGCAGGAAGGAGAAGAACCGTTTTACGACATAGACGGTCCGGAAGGACTTGCCAGCATCATTGGTCGCGAGGGTTACACAGGGAATACGGAGTATAAGGATGCTTTTTATAGCAGTAAGGAGATTGATTTGACGGGATATAAAGACGAATGGAATGCAGAATTCCCATTGGAAGTCACTCCTGAACGTCCGCTAGCACGCTATGAACTGACAGCCACGGATGTGATGGCGTTTTTGCGGGAGTATCCTGAAGTGACGCAAGTTCGTCTGACGCTGAAATACGACGATTATTTACCCAAAGGCTTTAATGCCTTGGATGGGATTACCAAACACGCGTTTAAATATTTGCAGTATAGTCGTACGGTGTCCTTGCCGAAAGACGGAGCTACGTCACTTCCTTTGATGTTAGATTATGTATTTGCTGATTCGGAAGGAAATACTTCCGTTCCGGTCACCTTACTGGTGGAAGATGCGGATAAAGGGACACTTCTTGCCAGTTCCAGCTTCCGCCTGTCGTGTACCCAGGGAGAGAATAAAGACATTCAGTTTGATTTTCTGACAACAAGTCCGGAGGATGGAGTCGGGTTCAATCCCGGATTTGATGGAAATCAGGAAGTTGAGCTACCGGTAGAATAAAATGATTCAAACAAGCTATTTATAAAAATCTTAATATTATTATCATGAAAAAGAGTTTATTGTTTTCGGCAATGGCCCTGAGCTTAGGGTTGTTGTCATGTAATCAGGAAGATATGTCGGATGTGGAAACTGTAACCGGTACTCCGGTAACGGTGTCTGTAGAAGTCCCCGGAGTGTTGTCAGGCAGTGAATCACGTACTTTGCCTGCAGCTCCCGAAGGCCATCAGCTTCGTTGTATTATGGTAGTAGATTATAATACGGCAGCAGATGTGCGTATGGAGCAGGTAGCCGGAGAGACGATGGTCAACGAGAAGTTCCGTTTTACCTTTACTCCGGCAGAAGAAGATTATACCTGTCTTTTCTGGGCTGACTATGTGGATGGAACAACAGAGTCGGATGGTAAGTATACCGACAAATATTATAATACGGCCGATTTGACCAACGTGACCTATAAAGTTTCAGACAACACTTTGTTCAATAATCCTGCTTGCGATGCCTTCTTTGGCAAGAGTCTGGCAGGTTCTCTCAATGCCGTGTTGAAGCGTCCGTTTGTGAAACTTTCTTTCAAAGACCAGAAACATGAAACTGTGCAGACTACTTCTCCACTGAGCGTGACTTATACTGTACCTTCAGGTTTCAGTGTGAAAGATAACACGGTTTCTGGAAGCAGCAATCAGGAAATCATACTGACTGCAGCAGCTCCAGCTGATAAGGATAGCGATATTTGGTTCTATAATTATGTATTCGCTCCTGCAAATGTGAATAAGTTGCCTGGTGATATTCTGATGACGGTAGGTGAGGACGATGTGATGATTAAGACAGCCTCACTGGTGCTGACTCAGAATTACGACATTACGGCAAGTATCGATTTTGCATCGGGCGAGGGCAATGTAGATGTGGATGTAGACATTGATGGCGAGTATAATGACCCTAAAGCACCTAAGGTAGGCCAGTTTATGCAGAAAGACGGTTCTTTCTCTGATACATATAGTGCGGAAAATTCCATTGCCATTGTGTTTGCCGCAGGTCCTAAAGGAGGTGATGTGGCAACGAATTACGGACAACCAGATGGTACGAAGATATGGGGGTATGCCATGGGGTTGAACAGTGTGAAACGTGCTGCTTTGACTACAGCTGAGACACCACTTGACTTAATCAGTTATGGAATCGCATCTCCATGGGCTGCAGACGATTATAATGGATATGTATATACACAACAGTTGGAGGCTGCAACAGCTAGTTTAGGAACAGAGTTGATGCCAGCATATAATGAATGGAAAACAACTAATTCAGTGGCTGAAATAACGAATGTCAGTGGTTGGTATATTCCATCGGCTCGTCAGTTATTGGATGTAATGGGAATGACTTTAGGATATGCTGGAGGAGAAGGTATAGATGTTGTTGCTCAAAATGAACAGTTTGCATCACGTTTAGCTGATTTGATGAATGAAGGAAAATCGTCCTGGTTTGGAACTCATACTTCTGCCTCTAATGTGATGTCTAGTTCTGTAAATACAGGTGGCCAGATTATGGCTGTACAGACAAGCTATGCAGATGGAAAGGAAACTATCTCAAAAGCATTAGGAGTAAATGTAAATGAAAAGGCTTCTACATTTGCCATCCGTCCTGTTCTTACCATATTTAATAAATAGTATCACTTCAAATAAATATTATTTATCAGGAGTGCTTTTTCGTTGTGGTGTTCTGTTTTGGGCAGGCGGCACAGGAGAAAGCACTCTTTGTTTTTAATGAATTTTTATAGGATATGATGAAGATGAATTTTTTATATTGGACATTGGGATGCTTTTGTCTGTTAGGGTATGCTTGTGCAGATGAGGAGGTACCCGCTGCTTCACCAGAAGAAGCCCAGGAAGTTGAAATGCCCGAGGCTTGGCATGACAAGACACGTACGCAGCCTTATCCCAAACTTTCCAATGAGTTATATTTGAATCCGCCTCCATTGATTGTGCCTCAGTCACTGAAAACAGGTGCTTTCCTTCGGTTTGCATTGTCGCAGGATGCCGGTTTTCCCGAAGCATCTACGCAACTTTCAGAACAACAGGAATGGTGCATGTTCAATCCTCATGTGAAACTTGCTCCGGGACGCTGGTTCTGGCGTTACCGGAATGTGTCTGAAGATGGGAAAGAAGAAGCATGGAGTGAACCCATTGAATTTGAGGTAAAGGAGAAAACGCCAGTTTTTGTGACTCCTGCATTTGAGGATTTTCGTCAGGGACTTCCTCTGCGTCATCCTCGGTTGTATTGTTTTCTCGATCCGAAGATAGATGAGGCTCGTCGCCACGTGACATCCCACGAAGAATATCAGGCACTGAAAAATCGCGCGGAGAATGCCTTGCAAGCCGATTATGAGTCGTTGATTGCACCGTATAGCGCCTCCCACATGGAAACGGTGGCAGCCAATGTGGAATATCTTTATCAGGCCTTTCATCTGACTCAGCGTGGAAACTATGCGCAGAAGATGGAAGAAATTCTGAATGTGCTGCTGGAGCATCCTTTCACGGATACGGAATTGTTTGCTGGGAATTTTGCTTCTACGGACATTGCCTATAGTTTCCTGGCTCCCTATGACATGTTGTATGACAAGTTGGGAACGGATGTACGCAGTCGGGTTGAAGAACAGCTGTGGCGGGTGGCCACGTATTATTTTGACGCTTATTGCGGCATGCAGGAAAATCATATTTTCGACAACCATTTCTGGCAGCAGAATATGCGTGTATTGTTTCAGATTGCTTTTTGCCTGTATGACAAGAGTGAGTATGCCGCACAGGCTTTACGTATGTTGACGTACTATTATGAGTTATGGACAGCCCGTGCTCCGGCTTCCGGATTCAATCGCGATGGAGCTTGGATTAACGGAACGGGATATTTTGAGGCGAATGTCCGTACGTTGTTTTATATGCCCATGTTACTTTCGTATGTGTCGCGTGCCGACTTTCTGCAACATCCCTGGTATCAGCAAGCCGGGCAGTCGATGGTTTATAGCTGGCCGCCTTCTTCGAAAAGTGCCGGATTTGGAGATGGCAGCGAGAAGAGAGAGGAACCAGGAAGACAGCGTGCTGCTTTTGCTGATTTTCTGGCTCGCGAAACGGGCGATGCGTATGCCGGATGGTATGCCGGAGAATGTCAGAAAGACCTCGTGCAGGATGTGGAACTGCGCTTGTATCGCATGGTAAATCCGGCTACGTATGCGACAGACTTTCCTGCTTCTGCCCCGAAACTGAAATGGTATAAGGACATCGGTGAGGTGGTGATGCACAGTAACCTGGCGTCGACGGAAAATAATCTCAGTCTTGCTTTCCGTTCGAGTACGTTCGGCTCGGGAAGTCATACGCTGGCCGACCAGAACAGTTTTAACCTGCTGTATGGAGGGAAGGAGGTATATTATCACACGGGATATTATCTGAATTTTAGCGATGCACATAACCTGATGTCTTATCGTCATACAAGGGCACACAACAGCATTCTTGTAGATGGCATCGGACAGCCTTTTTCTACCGAAGGATACGGCATGCTGCTGCGTGCAGCCGGAGGAGAACATATCGGTTATTGCCTGGGGGATGCATCGCATGCATATTGCGGCATCAGTGAAGATCCTATGTGGATAGAAAGTTTTCAGAAAGCCGGTATTGAGCAGACACCTGAAAACGGATTCGGCGAAACTCCGCTGACCAAATATCGTCGTCAGATGATCATGCTCTATCCGGACATCGTGCTGATTTATGATGAGCTGGAGGCATCCTGCCCGGTACGATGGGACTGGTTGCTGCATAGCCCGACGGCGTTCGAATGGACAGACTTACAGAAACAGTTTACGTCGCATTTGCAAGATGGAGGAGTAGCTGTGGCTGCGATGTTTTGTGAGCATCCTTGTGAAGTGTCACAAACTGATCTTTTTGCGGTTCCTCCTACCTCTGTACCCAATGACCCGCAGTATCCGAATCAGTGGCATTTGACGGTTTCTGTGCCAGGGCAGGCAAAGTGTCGCCTTTTGACACTGGTACAGGTAAAGCCGGATGCAAAATCTGTTCAGCCAATAACGCAGGAGGGTGACTGCCTTCTTTGTGGTCCTTGGAAAATAGAGGTTAATTTGTCTTCCGAAAAGCCGGAAAATCTGTGTGTGACGAATACGGAATGTGGAGCGGTCTATAGTTACGGTTCCTCCAGTCCGTGGCTTGGAGGAAAGCCTTATTATCGTCAGTATCGTAATTCTTCGTTGCTTTATGATGAGGTGGACGGGGAGTTTACGGTGAGCGAGATGACTGATTGCACACCGGTTTCAAGTCGCTCCGGAGCCGCCTTCTGAAAACGCAAGTACGTTTCAAACAAAACGCAAGTGCGTTTTGAAATAATGAAATGAGAAAGTATAAACTATTATTATTCAGCTGATTGCAAAAAAAGAAGATTCGACAGGTTTTTATAGGGTCGAATCTTCTTTTTTATATGTTTTCTATTTAGGCAGATAAAGCTTTTTATTTTCTGTTATAATAGAAGGCTATCGGTTCATTTTTTAATTCTTTGGGTAATTCTACGGTTATTATTCCGTTTTTGCAGGTATGCTTTACTTTACGATTTCCTTTTATGAGGCGTATGGCTCCTTTGGGTTCATTGCCTTTCCAGGTAATGGTGGAAGGCAGTGTTTCTCCTTCGGGAAGTGCATACAGCGCATACAGCGTCTTGTGGTCTTTGGAAGTCGTAAACCATACATTTCCGTCGTTATAGTGAGGAGTGATTCTGGTTGCATAGATTGCCTTTCCATAACTTTTCAGCCATTCTCCTACCTGTCGGAGACAGATGGCAGCCTTTTCTTCTATGGTACCTTGTGGAGTGGGGCCTACTCCCAGCAGAAGTGCTCCCCCTTTTGCGGTTATCTCAATCAGGTTATTGATAATGGTTTGTGGAGATTTATATATACTGTTTTTTCTCCATCCCCATCCGTTAGCTAATTGTAGATTGCTTTCCCAAGGATAGTTCAGTTGTGTGGAAGGGATTCTCATTTCAGGGGTCGCATAGTTTTCGTTGCGTCCGGGCACTGTGCGGTCTACTGCAAGCATACCAGGCTGTTTCTGGCGTGCCTTGTCAATAATCCGGTCCAGGTGGATGTCTTGTCCGTTGTCAGGACGTACCTGGCCTCCGTCCAGCCATAAAATATCTATTTGGCCATAGCGGGTTGTCAGTTCGTCTATTTGTCTGGCTGTATATTCCTGGAATTTCCTCCACCATTCTTTATGCAGTTTTATTTGATAATTTACGTTTCTGTCTGGGGTTGCCATGTCCGGATTCCAATAATATTCACAATGCCAGTCCGGCTTGGAAAAATAGGCTCCTATCATAAAGTCTTTTTTGCGGAAGGCATCAAACACATGGTAGGCCACATCTTTCTTGGGGTTATTGCTAAAAGGACCATGAGCAATTGAAAACGAAGTGGTTTGAGTGTCGAACATGCAGAATCCATCGTGGTGTTTGGTGGTAAATACTACATATTTCATCCCTGCGTCTTTCATTATGTCGGCCCATTCTTCGGGGTTAAATTCTGTGGGGTTAAAATTATTGATCTGTCCCCAGTACCATTGCTTGAATTCTTCATAATTCATTTGAGGCTGAATGGATTTGCGGCGTTTCAAGAATCGTTCTTCAGAGCATAGCGGCCATGATTCGTTGATACCTTTTACCGAATATAGTCCCCAGTGGAACAATACCCCGAATTTCAAATCCTGCCATTGGTCCAGCTTTTGCAGTACTGCCTGGTCTTGAGGCCAGGTATAGGTCTTAGACATTACATGCACATCTGTTTGTTTTTTGTCTACGAACTGTTGTGCCTGTACTGTTCCGGTCGTAATGGCTAATGCCATTACGGTTCCGGTGATTAGGTTGAATCTTTTCATAAATAAAATCTATTAGTATTTGTTATTTGGCAGGTCCTGCACCTGTAAATTGAGGTTCATAGTCTGACATTTCATGTACGAGCCATTCTCCGTCAATCTTATCGTATAATACGGAAGAACCTTTTTCCAGCCGTTTGTAGGTGGTACCTCCAATCTGTACGTCGTCATTTCCCAGACTGAATGTGGCATTGTTGCGGGTATTGACAACCTGAAGTGAAGCCGGTTGTGTCGGGTCCAGTTCTGCCTGGATTTTCCATCGGCCACAGGTGAAGGTGTTTCCTTTTCGGATAAGTTCCGACATTTTCTGTCCGTCAGGAAGAATGCGAATCACAGTCAGGATGCGGTTGGCGGCACTTGGCTGGAAGGTAGCCGTGAGATGCCATTGGTTGACATATTTGCTTTCCTGCCCTTTTTTCATCTTTTTCGGGTCGGGCGGGCACACAAACTGGTCGGTCTGTGTGATTTCGCACGGCTGATTGCTGAACAGTTGTGCCACGGAAGAGAATTGTTTCTGCTCATAACGCGTGGTGAGTGTGGCATTTTTTCCGTCAATCTGGAATTGTACGGGACTATGCAGCAGCCAGTCCCAACGTACCGGACGGGATGCCTCCAGTTCATCATAAATCAGTACGATGTCCGGATGCAGCAGGAAGATGTGTCGACGGTATTTGGTCAGCGGAGTTTCGCCGAATCCGTTTTCAGGTGTCTGGGTAATGCCGGCTTTCTTGAAGTTTTCTATCCACATGGGGTATTCGCTGACACCGCAGTACGCATTCGAAGCATCGCCTACTGCATAGGTGATGGTCTCACCGTTCAGCATGCGGGTGATTTTTCCGTAGGCACGTGTGGTAAAGGGCTGTCCGATACCGTCCACAAGAATACTATTGTGCGCCCGTGTGTGACGATAGGACATCAGGTTATGTGCATCGCTGAAATTCAGGTAGTAACCTGTGGAACGGTACACCGGTACTCCTCTGAAGTGCAGGTTGAAGCTGTTCTGGTCGGCCAGGGTATGGCTTCCCGAACCGAAGGGGCTGGAACGGAAGCTCAGGAAAAGATTCCGGTTGGTATTCTGAAGGGCAGAATGGGCCACTACTTCTCCAATGTCTTCCAGCCAGAGGGCATTGCCTCGGTCTTCGGGCAATTGCTTGTTGTCGGAATAAATCTTTTCACTACGCGCCATGCGGTAGAGACGGAGCTCAAAGTCTCTTCTCAGGTCTCTTTGGCAGTGGTTGACGTACCAGGCTGCATACGGATTGCCTGTCTCACGGGCCAGAAAATCGGCAAAGGCCAGGCGCTGGCGGTCGGGTACCGGCTGGCGTTCGTTCCCGTCGCCGAATCCGGCACTCATGGTGCCTACAGGGAAAGTGTAGAGTAAGGCTTTTCCGGCATTCTGATACCACGGGTGTTTCAAGAAGTCTGTGCCTGTGAGGTAAGAGAACAAGCTGGGTACATAATACAATGTATGCGTATTTGCAGTGAAGTATCCTGTGCCGTTATGCCATTCTCCGTCGCGGTTGAAGCCCGATGCCGGAGCACGTGCTGTCCATACTTCATAGCAGTATTCCAGCATTTCGCGTGCCGTTTCATTCCGGTCGGCAAACATCAGGCCAATTTGCAGCATCTGACGGAAGCAGTGCTGCCAGTAGTGGTTGTTGAAGATGTGCGTCTCTTCATTGCCAGAACGCTGTACCATGTGATGGCCTTTGGCTACTTCGAAAATCATTTGTTCCATCTGCCGAAGTTCCTGTGGAGTAAACATGTCATGACAGGAATCGTACGCATACAGCAGGCTTTCAATCAGCTCGCCGGAATAGAAGTCATCCTTCCATAGTGTCTTGTCGGGTTTTGTACGGAGCAGATGGCGGGTGTAGGATACCATCTTCTGTGCGTATTGTGTGTCGCGAGTTAGCAGCCAGGCAGTCTGAAGCCATGCGACGTATGGATTATATTTGCGGATGTAGCGATACACATTGGGGTCAGTATCGAAATTTGATTTCATGGCAGTGGCCGCACGGCTTGTCATGTCTTTGTATTCGGGATGTGACGCGATTCGCTGAGGAGCCGTTTTCAGGTCCTTCTCTAAAAAGCAATATAAGCGCGGATACCCCTTAGGCAGGTTTTGGAAAAAAGCTTGGAAAGAAGGTGTCACAAACTGAGGTTCTTCTCCGCTTATCTGGAACTTCCAGACTGTACTCCATGCTTTTTTCTCTCCCTTGTCAGTCACGGAGCGAACCCGCCAGTACCAGGTACCTTTTTCCAGTATGCGGTGAGGGTTGAACATCAGCCATGGCTTCGGAGTGTCTGTCATTGTTTTTCCGGCAGGAAAAGTAGAGTCATTACTTAACTCAAATTGTATCACTGCCTCCGTTTTCATGCTTTTGGGAACAAGCAGGGGAGTAGGGTTTATGTACACCTGATGCTCTTTCTGCGGATAAGGAGTCTCGCGCACATTCTCATGCACTCGCACAAGAGATGTTTTTTGTGCCTGGATTTTATCCGGTCCGTACAAGATGGAGAGGCATAGGATAAATGCCATTCCATGAATAAGTAAAGAGTGTTTTTTCATTTTGATAACTACTGTTTAGGTTTTAGATGTGTTTGCAAAAATAGCTTCTACCTAAGTGTACGGACTTTCGTTTCTGTTTTAAAATATACCAAATCCGTGTTTTTCATGGAAAATGAGACAGATTTGATAATATATTCCACAGAAATGACCTTTCGGGATGAGCGAAACGCTTATTTTTGTATCTGTAAATATAAGAAGTAAAACTATGAGAGTCATTATTTCCTTGATTGTTTTTTTGCTGACGATGGCCGGACTGAGGGCTGCAGATAGAATCAACTTCTTCCACATTGGACTGGAGCAGGGGCTTTCTCAAAGTACGGTGGTAGACATTATTCAGGATAAGCGGGAAAACATGTGGATTGCAACTCATAACGGATTAAACCGTTATGACGGTTACGATTTTACGGTTTATCATCACAACGATGCCGATACGTCGAGCATTGCCAGTGATGTCATCCGTTCCTTGGCTTTGGATGAGTCTGGAAAAATATGGATTGGAACGGGAGCCGGACTGTCTTTATATAATCCTGAACTGGATATCTTCTATAATTATTTTTGTGTGTGCGAGGGGAAGAAACAGCAGGTGCTGGATGTGGCTTGCCTGGAGGAAGGGAATTTGCTGGTGGCTACAGATGCCGGACTGATGCATTTTGACAGTCGCAGCGGCGTGTTTAACAGCACGCAGATTCCGACAGAATTACAGAAAATAAGTCCCAGAACATTGGCCAGATACGGGGATGAAGTATATATAGGCTCTTACCAGGGCTTGTTTGTCTATTCATTGAAAGAAGAAGTGGTGCGTACTCTTCTCACGGGAGACTACAGTTTGTCACTCATACTGGCAATTCTGAAGGAAAAGGATAACCGCTTGTGGGTAGGCACGGAAGGAGAGGGACTGTACTGCCTGAATCCGGTGACAGGAGAATGTAGGAAATACAAGGACGGACGAGGGGGACTGAGCTCCAATTACATTCGTTCGCTGGCTCTGGATATGTCAGGAAATCTGTGGGTGGGGACATTGACTTCACTGAATGTGTACGACGAAAAAACAGACCGTTTCGTGGTGTATGACAGTAACCCGATGAAAGAGGGAAGCTTGTCGCAGACCTCTGTCCGGAGCCTGTATAAGGATACGCAGGGAGGTATGTGGATAGGAACCTATTTTGGTGGGCTGAACTATTACCATCCGCTTCGTCAGCGTTTTCATAACATTCGGAACGTGCCTTATCATAATTCACTGAATGATAATGTGGTGAGCTGTATCGTGGAGGATGATGAACGGAATATCTGGATTGGAACGAACAATGGGGGATTAAACCGGTATGACCTCGGGAAAGAATGGTTTACTTCTTATACGGTGGCAGACGGACTGCTGTCGAACGACGTCAAGGTGATTTATGTAGATGAGCAAGCGAAGAGGGTGTATGTGGGAGCTCACGCTTCGGGTGGGCTGAATGTGCTTGACCTGAAGACGGGGCGTATCCTGAGCTTTTTGCCGGAGGAAGGCTTGCAGACGGGAAGAGGTTTTTATGGCATTCTTCCAGAACCAGACGGAGAGCTGCTTTTAGGAGCTGTAACCGGAAGTATGGTGGCTTTTGTTCCCGGCACGGGTAAATTCCGCCGGCTGTCATTTTCAGACGGCAGGTTGCTGGAGAAGCGCATTATCACTTTGTTTCGTGATTCGCGCAGCCGTATATGGATTGGTACGCAGGAAGGGGTACGTGTGTATGAACGGAAAGGTGATGTATTGTCGGTTTGTCTGACTTTACCGGTGGGCAAAGGGTTGGAATATACCTCGGTCAATGTAATTCATGAGGGAACGGACGGAATCTTCTGGATAGGAACCCGTAACGGGGTTTATTGTTTCAATGAACAGAAGAAAGAACTGCGTCATCTTTCCGTAAATCAGGGACTTCCGGATAATGTAGTACACGGTATACTGGAGGATGCGGAAGATCATCTATGGTTCAGTACGGAGCGCGGGTTGTCATGCTACTCTCCGTCTTCCGGCGAGTTCCGTAATTTTACGGATATTGACGGCATTCAAAGCAATCAGTTTACGTCTTATGCCTATTGCAAAGGGAAAGACGGGCAGATGTATTTTGGAGGAGTGAACGGGATTACCGTGTTTAATCCGGCTGTGTTCCCGGAAAATCCTTATATCCCTTCGGTGGTGATTACGGAACTGTCTGTGTTGAACCGGCAGGTTCGTCCGGGAGATGTTACGGGAATTCTGTCACGCCACATCAGCGAAACGAAACAGATTGAATTACCTGCCGGACAGTCTACTTTTTCATTGCAGTTCTCGGTGGCCGATTATATTTCGGGCATGCACAACAAGTTTGCTTACCGGCTGGAGGGATATGAAGAGGAGTGGATATATACCGACCACATGAACCGCGGGGTTTCTTATTCCAATCTTCCTCCGGGCGATTATTGCTTTATGGTGAAGGTGGCCAATCGGGATGGTTTATGGAATGAGGTACCTACTCAGCTTCGGATTGTGGTATTACCGGCATGGTATGCCACCTGGTGGGCGAGACTATGTTTCGTATTATTGTTTTTGGGAGTCGTAGCATTGATTTTCCGCTATTTATGGATTCGTAAAAGCATGAGGGTGCAGTTGGAGATGGAACGTCTTGACAAAGAACGGATGAAGGAGGTGAATGAAATGAAGCTTCGCTTTTTTATCAATATATCGCACGAGCTGCGTACTCCGCTGACTCTTATTGTAGCTCCGCTGCAGGAGGTGATAGGAAGAATCACAGACAAGAAAATCTTGTCGAAGCTGAAATATGTCAGTGACAGTGCCAATCGGCTGCTGCACCTGGTCAATCAACTGATGGATTACCGCCGGGCTGAACTGGGAGTCTTTCGTCTGAAGGTAAAAAAGATTATGTTGCATGCGGTGCTTCAGAACATATATCAGGTATATACCGGACTGGCAGAATCCAAACAGATAGATTATCGGCTGGATTCGGATTTGGAAGGGAGAGACGTGTGGTGTGATGAAAAATACATTGAATTGATTTTGAATAATTTGCTGTCGAATGCCTTCAAATACACTTCTGCCGGTGATTGTATCGTGCTTCGGGCCCGTGAAACATCAGGAAATCTTCTGCTGGAAGTGCAGGATACAGGAGCGGGCATTCCGGTAGAAAAACAACGGCTGATTTTCGAACGTTTTTATCAGGTGGATCAGGAACATGTAGGTAGTGGAATCGGTCTGTCGCTGGTGAAGCGTCTGGTAGAATTGCATCACGGTACGATTGAACTGGAGAGCAAACCGGGCGAAGGATGTGTCTTTTCTATTGTATTGCCTGCTTTGGAAACGGCTTATGCATCGGAAGAGATAGAGAACGTGGCTCAGGAAGGTTCGGAAACTTACCATTACTCAACAAATACATCGGAGATGTATCTGATGGATGCCGGGGGGGATAGGATAGAGACCGGAGAATCAGTGGAACCGGAAGAAGTGGAGGAAGGGAAGAAGTCGTGTGTGTTGCTGGTGGAGGATAATACCGACATTCAGGCATATTTATCTGAAGGACTCTCTGCGTATTTCCGGGTATTGCGGGCCAATAACGGGAAGGAAGCATTGGAAATATTGGAAGAAAATGAGGAAGTTAATCTGATTCTTTCGGATGTCATGATGCCAGTGATGGATGGAATAAAGTTGTGCAGACAGGTGAAGCGAAACTTGAAGTATTGTCATATCCCTCTCATCATGCTTTCTGCCAAATCGGATGTGAAAGACCAGTTGGAAGGTTTGCAGACAGGTGCGGATGATTACATACCGAAGCCTTTCTTGCTGGAAATGGTGGTTGCCAAGGTCCGTAACCTGCTCCGTACATACCGGCAGGCCGTGGAACATTATTCGAAATCCATGGAGATTGAACCGGAAAAGGTGGCATTGAATCCTTTGGATGAAGAGTTCTTGCGCAAGGCGATGGAGGCTGTGAAGCGTCACCTAGATGATATCTCTTTCTCTGCCGATGCTTTTGCCAGTGAAATGAATATGTCACGCTCGACCCTACACTTGAAAATGAAGGCTGTAACCGGAGAAAGCACAATGGATTTTATTCGGAAAATTCGCTTTGGAGAAGCTTGTAAGCTGTTGAAGGAAGGGCGTTACAACGTGACGGAAATCAGTGAAATGGTAGGTTTCAATACGCCGTCTTATTTTGCAACGAGCTTCAAGAAGTATATGGGTTGTCTTCCGTCTGAGTATGTGAAGACGGGAGAATAAAAATGTAGCCCCACAAGAATCACAGCGGGGCTACAAGTCTTATTTAAAGTGTTAAAGTGTCTCTGAGAGCGAGGACAGCAGCATAATGAGCAGCACAGCCGCAATAGCCAGTGAAATGAAGGTAAAGACAGCTAGGAAAACGGTTGTCTTGACAAATGTACGTATCCATCCCCGGCGGTATACCGTGTGCAGGGAAATGTAGGTGTACACAAACATGCCTGTTACGAAGATAAGTAGAGTATACATCGGCATGTTTCCTTTAAACGATTCCATAAAAGTGTCACTTGTCAGCACGGGTACTAGTGGAATAGGAATCAGTATCAGAAACACGGTGTTCAGGTGGATGGCATGTACGAAATGCCACATGTAGGGGAATTTGGCTTTCCGGAACATTCCTTGTAGAAGCCAGGCAAACAAGGGCAGAAGGAACATCATGTAGAGCGGAGTCCACTTGGATAGGTCTCCAAAAAACTGGTTGAGAAATGACTCCTGACGAAGTTGTTGTGCTTCATCGCTGTGGTCTTCTTTCCATTCGTATACGGGAGTAAGGGCGGTACCGGTGGAGTCTACCTGAAAGTGGCGTGCAGCTTGCAGGGATTCAGAGGTAATCTCTTCTTCCTCGACAAAGTCATCCAGGTACTCACCTTTTACTTTTTTGAGATTCAGAATGGTATTCAGGTCTTTTTGTCGGAGAGTGGTTTCATGCAGGCAGGAGTCAGCCACGATTCGGGGCATTCGCACGTAGGAAAGAGAGAAACGGTCGTCCAAGCGTTGTACCTGAAACAGTTCGTCGGTTCGGGTGACTCCTCTTTCCTGAAGAGCCTGCACCAGTTCCGGACCCTGATACAGATAGACACTGGTATCGGGGAGGACAGACTTGGAGTTGAGCTGCTGGACCACTTCGTCGCTGATGCTCAGAGAGTCTACGGCCTGTAAGGCTTGGTTGGCCTTATCAGAAGCCAGCATGAAAAAGAGGGTGAAGAAGACCACAGAGATGCACATGTAAAGGCGGAAAGGATGCACGTAGGAGTTGATTTTCCCGGCATTGAACTCGTTGGTCAGGAAACCCGGGCGGGTGAACATGAGCCACAAAGTCTGCCAGATTTTGCTGTCGAACTGGTAGACATTTTCAAAGTATTGCTTGAAATATTTCCAGAACGGCTGGTAGATGTCGAGGGCATATTGTCCGCAGCAATGGCAGTACATTCCTTCCAGTTTGGTACCGCAGTTCTTACAATAGGTGTATGCGGGTACGGTTTTTTTGCGGATTCGCTGGAGGCGTTTCAGTTCGATGAGCCGCATGATTCGGCGTTTTCTTTTTTCAGTTCCTGTCGCATCCGGGCAAGAAAGCCCATTTTCTGCTGTGTGTTGTGTGTGGTATTCTCCATGTCAGTAAAGATGAATAATCAGTGGTATTTTGACACAAAAGTACGTTGGGGAAATGAATTTTGCAAATATTTATAGGAAAAGCCGTATGGAAGGTCTACTTTTCTATTGCGTTCTGAAAGGAATAAAAAAAGCAGTTATATTGTTTCCTTCTGTGTTTTGTAGTTCTTGGGAATCAATATAACTGCAATAAATACCTTTGGGGTATGTGGGGGAGTGTTAACCGATTTTGCTTATCTTTTTCAGTTTTTCTTCATCGATAAGTTTTATCTTTCTTCCGTCAATGATAATCAGTTTCTCGGCGGCAAAGTTCGACAATGTACGGATGGCGTTGGAAGTGGTCATGTTGGAAAGGTTGGCCAAGTCTTCTCTCGAGAGGTAGATGCTCAGCGTGCATTGGTCTTCTTCCACTCCGTAGGTTTCTTTCAAGAAGAGCAATGATTCTGCCAGACGTCCGCGGATATGCTTTTGAGTGAGGTTCACTGTCCTTTCATCGGAGATACCTAAATCCTTCGATAATTGTTTGATAAAAAACATGGCCAGTTCCGCATTTTCCATAATCAATTGGACAATGATTGGCATGGGAATCAGACACATGGTACAAGGTTCAAAGGCAGCTGCGGCGGTTACGAAATTTTCTTCCGCAAAATATGCACGGTAAGCGAAGTATTCTTTGTTCTTGATGACGCGGATAATCTGGCTTCTTCCTCCTACACCGTCTTTGTAAATTTTGACTTTGCCGTTCAGCAGGCACATCAGATTCTCGGGAGTCTCTCCTTCACAGTAGATTGTTTCATTTTTCTTGTATTTTTGAATGGTGAAGTTTTGAGCGAGCAGTTCGCGTTGTTGCTGGGTCAATGGTTGCCATAAATCTGGTATACTTTCGGCAATCTCAGCTTCTGTTAATTCCTTTTTTACCATAAATGTTCCAAAACCATGTTATTTAGCACAAAGATAGAAAGAAAAATTGAAAATATTCTTTTTTCATTGTAAAAAATACCCTTAAAACAAGGCTTTGTTATATATTTGCTTTGGATATGCGAAGACTGAAAAGCTTATATGTGGTTTTGTGGGGACTGCTGGCAATCTGTTTGTTGGTTGGTTTTCCTCGTCAAGGCATGGCACGTGACAATGCTCCGTCGCTTCCTTGGAAACCGCTTGTGGCTGATTCCATTCTGGAACACATGTTTCATGCCGCTTCCATCTATTCGCGTGAGGTGAAAAGTTACAAGGCTGACTTGTATTTGAAAGGCCATCTCACGGTGCACAAGCAGAACCGCATCATCCGTTACGTACCTTCCATGTTCCGGTTGGAAAAAGGGATAAAAGATTATCTTCACGAATCAATCAGTGAACTTCAGTATACGGCTCCAGGGCTTATCGACCGTAAAGTCCGGGCTATCTCTACTACTTTCCCCAGTTATAAGGGGCAGATTTTCGATGTGATAGATTACATGAAGTTTAATATTTATGCTCCTTCATTGATGGGTAACAAATTATTGTCGCCGTTGAGTGAGAAGGCGCGAGTTCATTACCGTTATTTGTTGGAGAGTGTGGAACACAGGTTGGGAGGAGAGTGGTATTGTATCCGAGTGGTGCCCCGTTACCGGAGTACACAGCTTGTGGAAGGGGTGTTGTGGCTTTCTTCTACCGACTGGACCATCCGGAAGATGAGTTTAAGGGGGCGTTATGACCTGATTCATTTTCATCTGAGCATGCAGATGGGGGAGGAGGACGAGACTAAATATCTTCCGATATTAATGAATTTGGACTTGAATTTCAAATTCTTGAAGAATCATCTGGAAATGAAGTATACGGGCTGGATGCGCTATTCTTCCGTGGTGTTCCGACAGCCGGGGGAGGAGTGGATTGTAAAGAAAACAAACGAACATAATCTTTCCAACTCCTATACGCTGACGTGTGATACCAGCCGGCTGGTGGTGGAGAGGGATTCGTTCAATCGTATCCGTCCGATTCCTTTGTCGTCGGAAGAAGATTCGCTGTATCTGCAGGCTGATGAGAGAAGCCGTCAGAGAGCAGCCGATACCCTGATGACCGAGCCTACGAAATTTAAAAAGAATATGGTGTTCCTCGGGCAGATAGGAGATGCGTTGATCAGTAGTTACGATATTGATATGTCGAGAATAGGAAGTATTAGCTGTTCGCCGATTATCAATCCGTTGTTGGTCAGTTATAGCCATCGGAATGGAATTTCCTACCGGCAAGTGTTCAAATACAACAAACTGTTTCATGACGGACGTCTGTTGCGTATCGCTCCCCAGATTGGTTATAATTTTACCAAGAAGGAGCTCTATGCCAAGGCAGATGTAGAGTATATTTACAATCCCCGCAAACTGGGGTCTATTGAAGTGCATGCCGGAAACGGTAACCGGATTTACAGTAGTGTGGTACTTGACCAGCTGAAGGAAATGCCGGACAGTACTTTCTCGTTCGAAGGACTGGAACTGGACTACTTTAAGGATGTGTATGTGGATATGTCGCACAACATCGAGTTGTGCAACGGTCTGAAACTGGGTACGGGTCTGGCCATGCACTGGAGGTATACCAAAAGTACGCCGGAAGTAGAGGCCCGCGTACGTTCCCGCTACAACAGTTTTGCTCCCCGTATCCGGTTGGAATGGACACCGGGAATGTATTATTACATGAACGGCAACCGAAAGATCAACGTGGGTTCGTTTTTCCCGACCTTTATGCTGGACTATGAACGAGGAATCAGGTTGCTGAAAAATTCGGGGACGTATGAGCGTATCGAATGTTCGGTGGAACAGGTTATCCGTCTGAAAAATGTCCGTTCAATTGCCTACCATATCGGAGGCGGAATGTTCACCAACCAGTCGGACATGTATTTCGTGGATTACGTACACTTTGCCAACCTGAACCTTCCGCAAGGTTGGAACGATGACATTGGAGGAACTTTTCAGATGCTGGACGGACGTTGGTACAATGCGTCCAGTCATTACATTCGTGGAAACATGACCTTTGAAGCACCTTTCATCTTTCTTTATCCGGTAACTCGTCTTCTGTCTTTTATTCAGAAAGAACGAATCTATGCAGGCGTTCTGTTCATGCCCCACCTGAATCCTTACCTGGAATTTGGATACGGTTTTGCCACCCATCTATTTGATGCCGGTGTGTTTATCGGAAATGAAAAAGGTAAATTTACCTCCGTGGGATGTAAATTTACCTTCGAGTTATTCAATAAGTAAGCTATCTGTTTAAATCAAATCAGCTCGTCCGAGGTGTAGCCTTTCGGCAGCGGACGGCAGTTGTAGCCTGAAGCCATGATTTCTCCATAAGCTCCGGCCGAGCGCAGGGCAATCAGGTCGCCGCGGTGTACCTTGTTCAAGTCGATGGCCTTGCCGAACACGTCGGATGATTCACAGATAGGCCCTACCACGTCGTAAGTCTCTACCGGTTCTTCCGAAGTCAGGTTTTCAATCTTGTGGTAAGCCTGGTACAAAGCCGGACGAATCAGGTCGGTCATACCTGCGTCTACGATGGCGAACTGCTTGTTTGTGCCTTGTTTCACGTAAGTCACTTTGGTGATGAGGCTTCCGCATTGTCCCACTACCGAGCGTCCCAGCTCAAAATGGAGTGTCTGTTGCGGGCGCAGGCGCAGGTGCTTGTGATAGGTAGCGAAGTACTCGGCGAAGTCCGGAATCGGCTGGCGGTTTGGATGTGCATAGTCGATGCCCAGTCCGCCTCCCACGTTGATGTGTTCCACGATAATCTGGCGGGCATAAAGTTTTTCCTGCAGTTCGTTCACACGGTTGCAGAGCGCCACGAAGTCGCCCATGTCCAGAATCTGTGAGCCAATGTGGAAATGCAGTCCCACGAACTTCACGTTTTTCATCTCCAGTGCCAGGTCGATGATGTGGTCCATGTCCTGCATGCTGATGCCGAACTTGTTTTCTGCCAGACCGGTAGTGATGTTGGCATGCGTATGCGCACCTACATCTGGGTTGATACGGAACGCCACGCGGGCAATCTTGTTCTTTGCCGCAGCCAGTTCGTTGATGACTTCCAGTTCCGGAATAGACTCTACGTTGAAGCAGAAAATGTCATAATCCAGTCCCAGATTGATTTCCTTGTCGGTCTTTCCCACGCCGGCATAGACAATCTTGCTGGCCGGGAATCCAGCCTGGATGGCTGCCTGGATTTCACCACCGCTCACACAGTCGGCCCCCAGTCCGCTTTCGCGGATGATACGCAGGATTTTAGGATTGGCATTGGCTTTTACGGCATAATGCACGCAGAATTTATTGTATTTCCCTGCTTCTTCCTTGATTTTGTCCAAGGTTTCACGCAGCAGGTTCGCGTCATAAAAATAAAACGGAGTTTCAAGTTCGCTGAAATGCGCTATAGGAAAATTAGCTTTCATGTGGGTTTAGTTGTTTTGTTTGATTAGGATGATAAAAAAGCGGACGATGCGGTTTTGCCCGTACCCTCCGCTTTCTGCTGTATAAAAATGTATTTTATTTCTTGTTGCCGTTGAACAGCACGTCACTCAATGACTGGAGTGCTCTCTTCTTGTCTGCTTCACGAATCAGGAAAGAGATGTTGTAGTTGCTTCCGCCGAATGAGATCATACGTACCGGGATTTCGCGCATGGCATCGAGTGCCTTTGCTTCAAAACCTACGTTTTCCCATTCCAGGTCGCCCACTACGCAAACGATACACATGTCGTGGTCTACCGTAACGGTACCGTACTTCTTCAGGTCGTTCACAATCTCATTCAAGTGCTTCGTGTTGTCGATAGACATGGACACACCTACTTCAGATGTGCAAACCATATCGATGGCTGTCTGATAGCTTTCGAAGATTTCGAACACCTTGCGCAGGAAACCATGAGCCAGCAGCATACGGCTGGATTTGATTTTGATGGCCGTGATGTTGTCCTTGGCAGCAACTGCCTTGATTTTTCCCTTTTCCGTGTCGTTAGAAATCAGCGTACCTGGAGCCGACGGTTCCATGGTGTTCAGCAGACGTACCGGGATGTTGGCATATTTGGCCGGCTGGATGCAGGTGGGGTGCAGAATCTTGGCACCGAAGTAAGCCAGTTCGGCAGCCTCCTCGAAGTGCAGCTGACGGACAGGAGAAGTCTTGTCCACCACGCGCGGGTCGTTGTCGTGCATACCGTCGATGTCCGTCCAAATCTGGATTTCAGACGCGTTGATGGCTGCACCGATCAGAGAAGCTGTATAGTCGCTTCCGCCACGCTGCAAGTTGTCGATTTCACCGTACGCATTGCGGCAGATGAATCCCTGCGTGATATAAATCTCATAGCCCGGATTGGCTTCCAGCTGTGCGTTCAGTTTCTCGCGGATGTACGTCAGGTCCGGTTCACTGTTTTTGTCCGTGCGCATGTATTCCAATGCCGGAATCAGTACCGCCTTCACGCCCTGTTCGCACAAATAGTTTGTCACCATGTTTGTAGAGATGATTTCCCCCTGTGCCAGGATGACTTTTTCTTCAAAAAGCGTAAATATGTCTTTCGTGTAAGAACGAATGTAATCAAAAACCGATTTTACGAAATCCAGTGTTTTCTGTTTATATTCTTCGGTAGAATACAACTCATCAATGTGCTGTTTATATTTAGATTCCAGTCTATTGATGATTTCATTTGCACCTTCTGGATTTTTCTTGTACAGATAATCCGAAATTTCAACCAATGTGTTCGTCGTACCCGACATGGCAGACAGGACTACAATTTTCTGTTCGCCGTCATTGATTAATTTGGCCACATCCTTCATTCTTTGTGCGGAACCTACGGATGTACCTCCAAACTTTAAAACTTTCATTTTACGTTTCGAATTTAAAATGTTTTATAATTAATTATTTTCGGGAGCAAATGTAGTAATAAAAACCCTATTTTAAGTTCATTTTGGCAAAATTCCTTTTACTCCTTTGTCTTTTTTATGAATTGCCGGTTTCTGTCAGGCGATGGCACTCACATTTGTACACTTTTCCCGGGTATTCCGACAGCAGGTTCAGGTTGTGCGTGGTCATGATGATGGCCGACCCTTGCCGGCAGATCTCCTGCAACAACTCCACGATGTGCCGACCAGTTTCTACGTCAAGGTTGCCCGTCGGTTCGTCGGCCAGGATAATGTCCGGTTTGTTCAGGATGGCCCGGGCGATGACGATACGTTGCTGTTCACCTCCCGAAAGTTCGTTAGGCATTTTATAGCCTTTGTTTTCCATGCCTACCTGTTGGAGTACCTCGTTGATACGCGTTTCTATTTCCGTACGCTTTTTCCATCCGGTAGCTTTGAGCACGAATTTCAGGTTCTCGTATACGGTACGGTCGGTCAGCAGTTGGAAGTCTTGAAACACGATACCCAGTTTCCGGCGCAGGGGAGGGAGGTCTTTTCTTTTCAACTGACGGATAGAGTATCCCATCACCTGGGCCTCTCCGTCGTTGATTTCCACTTCTCCATAGAGTGTTTTCAGAAAAGTGGATTTTCCGCTGCCCACCTTCCCGATAAGGTAGATGAATTCTCCCTTCTTCAGCTCAAAGTTGATGTCTGAAAGAATTTCCTGTCCCTGCAGGCTGATGCTGACATGCTGGTATGTGATAAGCGGTTGTTCTTCCATGCGTTACATTAATGTTTTTTCCAGTTCGCGCTGTGACGTTCTTTCAGTTCGCGGGCCAGGTCTTCAATGCGGTAGCCTTTGTAGGTGAGCAATACAATCAGGTGGTACAGCAGGTCGGCTCCTTCGTAAATCAACCGTTCGTCGGTACCGTTGCAGGCCTCGATGACTGTTTCCACTGCCTCTTCGCCCACTTTCTGCGCCATCTTGTTGACGCCTGAATTGAACAGGCTGGTCGTGTAGGATTTTTCCGGCATCTCCTGGCGGCGTCGGTCGATGAAATCCTGCAGCTCTTTCAGGAACATGATGTCCTGTTCGTTCTTTTCCCCCCAGCAAGTGTCGGTGCCGGTGTGGCAGACAGGGCCGTCCGGGTGTACCATGATGAGCAGGGTGTCGTTATCGCAGTCTGCCTTAATGGATACCACGTGCAGGAAGTTGCCGCTCTGTTCGCCCTTGGTCCACAGACGGTTTTTCGTACGGCTGAAGAAAGTCACCTTTCCCGTTTCCACGGTCTTTTCGTAGGCTTCCTTGTTCATGAAGCCCAGCATCAACACTTTCTGTGTGTAGTTATCTTGGATGATGGCCGGAATCAGGCCATTCATTTTCTCGAAATCCAGTTCCATAATTCTTTATTTTTATATATAATGAGTGTTTTTATCTGCGCACGGTAACGCCTTCTTTGCAAAGGTAATCTTTTAATTCGGGAATCCGTATCTCTCCGAAGTGAAAAACGCTGGCTGCGAGCGCCGCGTTGGCTTTTCCCAGCGTAAATGCATCGCGGAAGTGTTCTTTTTTACCGGCACCTCCCGAAGCGATGACCGGGATGGTCAGTCTGTCGGCCAGTTCAGCCAGTGCCTCATTGGCATAGCCTTCCTTCACCCCGTCGTGGTCCATGCTCGTGAACAGGATTTCTCCTGCGCCCCGGCGGTTGGCCTCTTCCGCCCATTCCATCAGGAACCGGTCGGTCTCCAGCCGTCCCCCGTTGAGGTAACATTTCCAGCCCTGCGGAGTCTGGCGCGCATCGATGGCCACCACGCATACCTGTGAGCCGAAATGGAGAGCAATGTCATCAATGAGCTGCGGGTTGCGGAGGGCAGAGGAGTTGATGGACACCTTGTCCGCTCCGGCGTTCAGAAGCCGTTCCACGTCGCTCAGTTCATGGATGCCGCCTCCCACCGTAAACGGGATATTGATTTCCGCCGAGATGCGTTTCACCAGTTCCGTAAATGTTTTCCGCCCTTCATGGCTGGCCGTAATGTCCAGGTATACCAGTTCGTCCGCCCCTTGTTCGCTGTACGCCTTTCCCAGTTCCACCGGGTCGCCGGCCTGCCGCAGGTTGACGAAGTTGGTTCCCTTCACTGTCTGTCCGTCCTTGATGTCCAGACAAGGTATGATTCTCTTTGCTAACATAGTTTTGTTTCTTGAATAAGTTTTAAGGAAGGAAAGCCTTCAAGTCGTTCAGGGTGATGCGTCCCTCGTAAAAAGCCTTTCCGAATACCACCGCCGGGATGCCGGCCTCTTCCAGCGCTTCAATGTCCTTCATGCCGCTGATACCTCCGCTGGCAATCAGGTGCAGGTCGGGATGAGCCTGGATAATTTCCTTGTACAAGTCGATGGACGGTCCGTTGAGCATGCCGTCGCGGGAGATGTCCGTACAGAGCACTTTCGTGACCCCTTTCTTGATGTATTCGTCGAGGAACGGCATCAGCTCCATCCGGCTGCATTCCAGCCAGCCGTTCACGGCGATTTTTCCATCCTTGGCATCCGCTCCCAGGATAATCCGTTCGCTACCATAGGCCTCCATCCATCGGCTGAACGTGTCCGGCTCCTTCACGGCGATACTGCCCAAGGTAACCATCTGCGCCCCGCTCTCGAAAGCGATGTGCAGGTCTTCGTCACTTTTGATGCCTCCGCCGAAGTCGATGGTCAGTGAGGTCTGTCCGGCCAATGCCTCCAGTACCTTGTAATTTACGATGTGTTTGGAAGCCGCTCCGTCCAGGTCCACCACGTGTAGCCGACGGATACCGTGTGCCTCAAACATCTTGGCCACTTCCACCGGGTTCTCGTTGTACACCTTTTTCGACTGGTAGTCTCCTTGTGAAAGTCGTACGCATTTGCCGTCGATGACATCGATGGCAGGAATAAGTTCTATCATAGGATGTTCTTATGCAAATTGAGTGAAAGATTAAAGATTCAGAAAGTTGCGCAGGATACATTCGCCCACCTTGCCGCTCTTTTCCGGGTGGAACTGGGTGGCATAGAAGTTGTCCTTGTGCAGTGCCGCACTGAACGGAGTGATATATTCCGTAGTAGCCGCTGTAAACTCGTTGACCGGCACATAGAAACTATGGACGAAATACACGAATTCTTCCTCCTTGAGTCCCTGGAACAGCGGGCTGCGGAGATGCGAAAGCGTGTTCCATCCCATGTGGGGCACTTTGTCCTCTGGATGGGTTGGCTGGAATTTCTTCACTTCCGCGTCGAAGATGCCCAGACAGTCGACGTCTCCTTCCTCGGAATGGCGGCAGAGCAGCTGCATGCCCAGGCAGATACCTAACACCGGTTGCTTGAGGTCCTTGATGAGCTGGTCCAGTCCACATCCCTTCAAGTAATCCATGGTGGTGCGTGCTTCGCCCACTCCCGGAAAGATGACCTTGTCGGCACTGAGCAGTGTTTCCTTGTCGTGGGTGATGATGGGTTCCACGCCCAACCGCTTCAGGGCACAGTCTACCGAGAAAAGGTTGCCGGCATTGTATTTTATGATGGCGATTTTCATTCTGTACTATTTTTTGTAGAAAAATTGTTTTTGCAAAAGTAACGAATTATAATCAATCTCCTAATAAACGCAACGAAAAGTTTGTCGCTTACTTTCTTTTTCTGACAAGATGGAGTGGGATGGCCCTCTTTTTCTTATTTTTCATCTTTCGTCTGTGAGACTTCTGCTGAATTTTTTTTTCATGGAGCTATTGCAGGTTCAAAAAATTGTACTACCTTTGCAACCGCAATCGAGAGAGAAAGCAACGAAAGAAAAACTTAATGGTGCGTTAGTTCAGTTGGTTAGAATACATGCCTGTCACGCATGGGGTCACGGGTTCGAGTCCCGTACGCACCGCAATAAACATTGAAAATCAATGTTTTACAGAACAAACACCCGACTTTACACCCAAGAATGTAAAGTCGGGTGTTTTTTTGTATTATTTAATTTATCATCTTTGTGGTAGAGGATAAAAATAAAGCAAACGAAAAGAACAACCAAGTTTTCTTCATTTGCTTTATATGATATGCAGGCTTATCTGCTTAATATATCATTATCAATTCAGGATGTATTCAGGAATGGATGCTGTTGCAAATGCTCCTATTATTTCATAGTCTGTTTCGGGAACGGTCAGTATCATGGTGTAGTCTCTTGGGGGAACGCTTTTTGTCGTGGCATTGCTGATAAGTTCCACCCAATCCACATCCAAATAGCTTTTGATAATTTCCAGTACTGCTTGAGAATCACTAAACGATAGGGCGAAGTCGTGGATTTCCATTGGAGCATTTTGTGCAAAGTTTCCGGATGAATCGGCTGAATAACTCAGACGCAAATAAGAAACTGTTTCCTCTCCATTCTGCTTGACAAAGAACTCATAAGTGCCTTCGGCAAGTGGTGTATTATTCAATTGGTGCTGCATATTGTCCATTGTAAAAAAATAGCAATCCCGCGCTTTATTGTTAACCAGATAGAGCATAAGGTTTGAAGTCAGCGTGGGATGATTGCTTTCAGCAATGCCGTATGCAATGTAGCAGTCTGTGACTTTCACTTCGACTGTTTCCTTGTCGCCTGTCACATTGTCCGTCAGAGTAAGCGTAGTAGTTCCTTTCTGTTTGCCTTGCAAGGCAACATAGGTACTTCCTCCTTCATTCTGAACCTTGTTGGCTTCTACTATCGTTTCGTCCGCTACGGACAGGCTGATGTCGCCGCTTCCATTGGTAATGGGAATCTCAGTGATGCCGCGCCACAATCTTACTTCATAATAGGTCTTTTCAAGGCTGAACGGGGACATTGGTTCATTTTCATTATTGTCATCGTTACATGCAGAGATAAATAGACTGATGATAATAAAAAAGGGAGCGATAAGTTTATTCATCATGACTATGTGTTATTGTTTTTTTATGGTAAATTCCACCTTTTGAAGTCCCTTTTTATAAACATTGGCAAGGATGAGTGCGTAACGAACTTCTTCGCCGGACTGCATGGATTGTGTAATGTGGGTAAACTCATCTTCGGGTACAACATCTTTGAACATCGGACCGTGTGATTCGTTGCGTACCAAACGAATTTCATCTGTAAACGGAGACAGAACAAACGAATAAATAGCCATGTAAGGCACGGACTCAAATTTCACCCAATTCGGGTCTTCTTTGTCAAGGACATCTTCCAGCCATATACGCGCTGAACTGTAGGATGGCAGCATTGAATCATACCCATCGTCATAGACTATTTTACCATTCTCATCAACAATATACCCTTTGCTGATGGCATATTTCTCAAAAGGACACAAATCTTGATATTCAATATCTTCTTCGGATGTTATCTCCTCATCGACCGGAATTTCCGGTTCTGTCACAAGTCTGTCTTGGAGAATACGGATAAGCGAATACGTACGGTCGGAACCATCCGCAGGTGGATTGGCGAGAATTGTCCGCTTTACCGATAGATAGTATTCGTGTCCTTTTATGTAAGTAAAGCCCTCAATGCTGTTGAATCCGAGAGGTTGCCATTCTTCGGAATCACCTTCCGTCTTGACGAGCATGCACTCTATGGGATTCTCCTTTTTGTCGTCGCCCCATGCATACATTACGCCTGTTTCTGCTGAAACCAGCATTCTAATCTCTTTGACTGAATCTTGGGGCTCATCATCACTGCAAGCTGATAACAGAAAAACTGTGATGAACAGAAATGAAGTGATAAGTTTATTCATATTCTGACTGTTATGTTCTTGATTGACCCTGTCAAGATGTTAAGTTAATAATAGCAGAAAACGTGAGCCAACTATGCTACGTCTTAACTTGAAGGTCGTAGGAAACCATAGATGCAGATGTAACAATAGCAGCCCACGCTATAGCGTGAGAACCACTATGCTATCCTTGCATCTAATTTGAAAATTTCCTACGTTTTCAAGTACAAGATAAGCATAACGCTTCTTCTTTTTCTCTTATGTCTTGGAAAGAGTTGCCTCAATCCGTTTGCAAAAATACAGAATTTTATTGAAATCCAATCAAGTACCATCGAATTACATCCTAAATCCTCTACTTTTTCTTGGCTCTTCTGCTGATTTACGTAAACTATGCCGTAATTTATCAAACTGTTCTTTGAACCATTCGCCAATCGGCTGTCTGTTTATGGTCAGTACCAGTTTGCTGTCATCTGTCGGATTCCTTTCTACCTTGAAAATATCATTCTTGATGTCAAACTTCCGTCTGTGTTCTTCAGAATAAATCCTGCCGTTGCATCTGATAGCTTCTTTCTTTGTCAGAAGGCTCTCTATCATTTCTTTGGTGAAGCCGATGGCAGCGCACAACTTTTCCATTCTCAACATCTCCCTGAGCATCGGAAACCACTTGAAAGCCTTTTCAAGCAAAGTATTCAAACGTGATATTTCCTTGTCTTTGGTTTCAAGCTCCTGATTGTGTATTCCTTGTAGGTTGCGTATCTGCTTGCCGTGCTGTTCCTGCATACGTTGCATTTGGGCTTTCAAGTCATCAATGCCCTTGTCCCGTTTGGCAATTTCCTGACGCAATTCTTCATTGGATTGTTCCAGTTTCTTCATTTTCCCGCTGCCGAAAAGAGAACCCACTCCGCTTGCTATAACCGTAGCGGCATCGGTGGCTGCACTTTTGAGCTTGTCTGTGCGTATCTCCGATTTCACCTGTCTGAGTTCCTGTTCGGCAAGATTCACCTGTTGCTCCTTATGCCGCTTTACGGCTTCTATGCGTTGCAGTTCGGCTTTCTGCTTCTCAATGATGAAATCGTTCCGTTCCAGATGTTCTTTGCCTGTTACGGCTTTTGACTTACCACGCTCCATCAGAAGGATGTCGGATGCCAAGGTCTGCATCTGCATCATGTCGTCGTCATTGAGCTTGCGGCTCTTGCCTGTATCGTGGTTCATCCAGTCGAATACGATATGCGCATGATAATTCGGCTTGAACCACCTTTCGCCAACCTTGAAACTCTCCCTGTCCTCCGGGTCAGGCTGTCCGTTCAGCCAATGTCCTTCGTCTTTGTGCAGGAAGATTTGGAGCGGTGTGATGCCCCAGCGTCTTTGGCACTCCTCGCCAAATTTATGCACATCTGCCAGTGTGGTGTCAGGTCTGATGAGCAATACTCCCTCACGTATGGGTGAACATCCTGCCACTTTGATAATCTTGCCGTTCTTCCCTTTGCGCTCACGCTCCTTTTCCTGCATGGCACGACCAGTCTTTTCCTTGACCATCCGTTTGATGTCCTCATAGTGCGCCTGCAATTCGGGACTGCCGAAGTCCGGGTTTATCCACTGCTCGTTATTCGCAGAGAGTTCGGATACCACATATACCTTGGATTTTCCGATGTTGCGCATATACTCGGCAGTCCTCCGGTTATGAGCCTCGCTTGATGCCACGTTGCAAGGCTTGATATGTATGCTTGATTTTGTTGCCATTTTTTAATTCTGATTGGGTTGTTTACTAAATCTGTTTGTTGCTTTCCACTCATATCCGCAAGAGGTTCTTAGGGGTGCAACCCATGAGCGGAGTTTCCAAAGAGAGGGTCACTCTTTGGTCGGGTTGCATAGGGCTGAAAGCCCTTGCCGGGTTCTTAGGGCAGCGTCCTAAGCCCCTCGGGAGAGCCCACAACTACGCAAGCGGAGCGTGTAGTTATAGTGGGCTATAACCGGAAGCCTTTCGGTTTCTTGGATAGCGTATCATTCTTCTTTCTGACGGACTGTATTTGTTCCTTTCTATCCGCCATGCGCTTCTGCAAATACTCGTTCAGGTCTTTGCATCCGCAGTAGATTTGTGAAGCGTCCCGTATATGCCGTGTGCTTTCATATTCCTTGCGGATTTGCTGAAGGACTTCCATTCCTGCACGGTCATTGTCAAAAAAACAGTGGATTCGCTCATAGCTTCCCAACGGATAAAGTGCTTTGGAAACATTGGCAACAGAGTTCAGAACCATGTAGTCCTGCCTGTCGAAATCAGGGTATTGCGGACAGCTTTCGAGCCGCAGGGTCAGAAATGAGAGGTAGTCCATAAATCCCTCGAAAACGAAACACGCGTTTCTTGGCTCTCCCGATTGCCTGATATGGGATATTTCTTTCGGTGCAATGCAGCCCTTGAAATATCGGTTTCGGATTTCATAGCCGCCCGACATGTTGGGAAACGCAATGGCGAAGTACCGTTTGCCGTTGTGCGTAAACCGCGCTTCCTTACATTCTTTTTTCGCCAGTGCCGGATTTATCCCCCTTTCCTGCAAGTAAGCGAGCAAGGCAGGAGAAGAAAGCGGCACGATTTCCAACTGTTGGAAACTCGGCTCTGTAAATGACTGCTTGCGAAAAGAGAAAGAAACGGGGTGCACGTGCGGTGCTTGTTCCTCTATGCGTTTCAAAAGGTACGGCACGCTGTCCGTTGCATAGAGGTGCGAAGCCAGCGCAATGATGTTGCCGCCCTTGCCGAGCGCAAAATCATACCATTGGTTCCGCTCGGTGTTCACCTTGAACGAGGCTTCGGTTTCTTCCCTGAACGGTGATTTGTACCAAAGATTGATGCCCTGCCGCTTCACCGGGCTATATCCCAAGCTGTGAAGGTATTCTTCCAGCCTGATTTGTTTTGCTGTCTGTATGTCCATAAATGATTGTCTTTATCGGTTATTGTTTGTTTTTCTTTTCGCCAGTATCTGTTTATAGGTTACTGGCTGTATAACCACTTCACTTTATTGTCGTATATATAGGATACGGCTTAAAGTGAAGCGGTTTGATGCGCTCCTGCAACCACTTCGCTTTATCCTAATATATAGACCCGGAGAATAAAGTGAAGTGATTGCAGGAAGCGTGTCAATAGTGGAAATCCGGTTCGTACCTGTACTTCCTGCCGTTTTCCTGCACTATCATCCGCTTGTTCTTCAACACTGTGATGAGTTTGACCAGCTTGTTGTCGCTTAACGGAACACCTACCAAGGCATACGACTCTTTCAGTACTTTGCTCAGTTCCTTATATCCGTATTCTTCCTGCAACGAAAATGCTGCTTCCAGTGCTATCCGGTGTTGTTGCTCGGAAATGTCCTTGCAGGCATCAAACCTTTCGCCTTGGGGTCTGCCGGGCGCTTTGGCTTCTGTCTGGTAATCCTCCATCAGTTCAGGCAATGCCCTTTCATTGATGCGGAAGGCAAACGGCTCGAAGTCCATCGCACGGATGTGCATGGCGGAAACCTTGCTGATGTCCCCGTTACTTTTGTCCTTTTCAACGAGCAGTACGGTTTCAGCCTTGTTGTTCAGTTCCGTGCCGATATGTCCCCTTGCGTTCTCATCCCCCTTGTTCTGGTGGAGTATCGTGTGGATATGTATCTGCCTGTCGTCCGTCCACTGCATCAGTTTCGATATGATGCGTGTCGATTCGCTGGGGCTGTTGATGTCATACACCATGTCACGGATACCGTCTATCACCACCATACCGAGGTTCGGTGTATGGTAGATTGCCTGTTCGACAATCCTTATGCGTTGCTCCGGCGTATATTTCCGCAGGGCAAGGAACTCAAGGTTCTCGTTGTCCCTGTCATCGGGCAGCCCTGCCATGCGCATGATGCGTTCCATCACATTCAGGCAGTGGTGGGGGCTTTGCTCCGTATCGACATACAGCACTTTCCGCTTGGCTTCGGGAAGTTCAGCCGCATACCTGAGCACCGTGCCGTTCTTCAAAGCCGCAGCCACGATAGCCGACACATTGAATGTCTTCTTGCTTTTGGCTTTGCCGATGGATGCACTGAAATTTCCCAACGTGCCGATTACAGAACCTTTCACGCTGAGGATTTCTGGCGCTTTCTCGTATTTTCCCGACAGGCTCAACCGTGAGGCTTGCCAGAGGATTACCGCCTGTTCGTCCGATATTTCCCGGATGTCTTTCATATAGTCCATAGCAATTCCTCCCGTTACTTGCGTCCGCCTGTTTTCTTCCCTGCCAGTTCAAGGGCAAGTTCCGCATCCACGATAATCTTGCGCCCTATCTGGGTGATAGCCTTGTCTATTTTTCCGCTTTTCTTTATGCGGTTGGCGGTGGGCAGGCTGCATCCGAACAGTCTGGCTATGCCGGGTATTCCGTACACATACTTTCTGTTTGTGTCCGTTACGGGCTGTGGCTGCGCTTCCGTCTGAACGGAAGCGTGTCTGCTTAACATTATGAACTCTTCACCCGTCATCTGCCAGACGGGTTTGGATAATAATTCTTGTAGATTTTGCATAGTTCTACTTTTTTGATTCAACAATCAGCCCTGCGCACTGGCTGTTATTTCTGTTCTCGAACGGTGCAAAATTAGGTAGGGTTATGGGTGGTAAGGATGGGGACGGTATAATCCGAGCATCGCTGTATCTTATTGAATATCAGAAAATAAAAATACCACTCAAAAATTAATTTGAGTGGTAAAAGTGGAACTTTCGTAAAATATCAGGATATGTCACCGATTATCTGAATATATGCTCCATTTCTTTGGCGAATTTCTGGTTGCTGTCACTGGGGAAATCAGAAACTGGCTCCTTGTACTTGGACTTGTAGTAGCTGTCATCAATATCCAGCAGTTTCAGTATCCCGGCTTTCCATTTGTCCTTGTCCTGTTTGGAGAGTTTTTCGCTCATGAGGAATATCAGATAGCATACACGTATCTTCTCTCTCGGTTTAATTCTCAACTTGCAGTTGCAGGGGTGCAAGTTCATATTGGCATAAAAATCCGGTGCGGAAATTTCCTCGAACTGTTCTCCAACACATACCTCATGAATGAGCGAAAGCAATTTCATGCTGAAATACTCTTGTTGTTCATCCGCCGTTTCCTGCTGACTGATTGGCTTGCCCGGCTCGTCCTGTCGTTTCCCGTCAGGAATGTATTTCTTCAATATATCCAGAAAAAGGCAGCTTTGACGGTACATGTCCGCACAACGGTTCTTCATATATTGGAATGCCTCTTTCCTTGCTGCCTTTTGCTGGTCATAGAGTTCATTCAGTTTGGCTCTTTCCTTGTCATATTCAGCCTTGCAGCGTTCATATTCTTTTTCAGCCTGTTTTTCCTCTTCGGCAGTATGTTCCCTGTAGCCAATGGAATCATACCTGTTGTTGGCTTCATTCAGCGGCTTGCTTAGGCTCCTTGTTACATCCTGTTGGGCTTCAATTTCAAGGGAATACCTTTCCATGTGTCGATAGCAAGCACGCTCTACGGCACTATCACTCAACGGGCACACCTCATAAGCCTGTATGCTCTTTTCTATTTCGGTTTTCAGGCTGTTGAGTATCAAGGTGTATTGTTCTTTTTGCCTGTCAAGCACCAGTTCAAGGATAGCAGCCTCAAAAGACTTCATGTCATTGTATTCC
>ERZ1027229.17-NODE-17-length-79385-cov-17.062120_pt1 | contig 79385 bp, 63 predicted proteins | sample MGYA00519245_ERZ1027229 | MGnify/ENA primary metagenome ERZ1027229 (study PRJEB26926, sample SAMN06164466) | human gut metagenome | biome: ENVO:00009003; feature: ENVO:2100002; material: ENVO:00002003 | host: Homo sapiens | place: USA | collected 2012 ...
AACCTCTCTGCTATTCATTTGTTTGTGGAATTTAAGCAGTGAAGTTTCTTGAAACGTTTAGATATATGATAGTAACTAGTCAGAGTTACCTATCATGAAATAGAAAATGGGATGGCGAGCCATCCCATATAAAATATGATTTTGACTTTCTGCTTACAATCAGTTTAGCATACATACCAAATGCAAGCAACCGCAAATACCTCTACTGTATCTGCTCCAGTATATACGGATCCTTGATCTTTTCATCCTCCGCAAAGAATAAGATCTTCGTCAGCACCTCTGCAGTTTTTGGATCATCATCCACAAATGGCAGGAAAATTCGTCCGCGCCTCTGCGAATGAACCGGAAGTACATTGATCATCGGTCCTGCCTCCTGATGCACCACACCACTTCCGAGATGAACCGTATAATTTGCGCGTTTTCCTTCTATCACAGCATGGTTCTTTGTGAAAGTCACATTAGTCAGTCGGAATAATGGCATTGTAAACTCTGCGATCGCCTTTCGCATTTCCACCGTAGAGTGAGAGGTCTCCGGATCCACACCGCCCGCATGCGCCACGCTGACAGCCATATCCACATCCCGCATTACCTCGGAAAACAAAATATCCGGGATTTCCTTCAGTTTCAGATCTTTTCCCTTTTTTCTGTCTGTAAATACCACCCATTCCAGCGTAGGAGCTTCTATATCGGATGGTGAGAACCAGTCTGCCAGCGCATAGATCCTTGCCACGATATTTTCTTTGTAATATACCTTCTGCAGACCATCTTCGATATCTGCCACCCAATGTCTTGCTTTCAAACAGCCCAGCGTTTTCTTCGTCTGGATCTGATTGCCCGCATAGCGAAGGGAATGCTCCATATTCAGTTCTTCTTCTGTTTTTACATATAATTCCCTGAATACCTGCTTAAACGGCTGTATGATCTGATGATCAAATACATATTTCTGGAGCATATGCCATTTGCCCGCCGTATACATCTGGAACGGATGTGCCACGGTCATCTTGGCATCATCCGCAAGCTGCATTGACTGCATCTCTCCATCCTCTGCCGGTACATAAAATGCATCTTCTGCAGCAAAACCAAGTATGTCATCCTCTGTTTTGAACACAAGCGCAGCGACCATATCATGTACGACCGGATTTTCCAGCATTCCTTTTATTTCCGAATATGCATAAGTCTCCTGGCTCTCCATTGCAGCTTCCAGCATAGCCTTTGTACGCCTTGCCTGCTCTGTCAGCTGCTTTTTGGCATCTGTCAGCTCCAGCACATACGGATCTTTCCTGCTCTTTGCCGGAACACTCTTGAGCTGCCTGCCATTCTTTTCACAAATGACCGCACATTTGCCGCCCTCTTCCATTTCCAGCCATATGGATAGTTCGCCGACTTCATGCGGTTTGAAATATTCCGCCATTTCCTGCGCCACCAGCCCCTCCATGCGCAGAATAAGCCTTGTCACATCCTGATAGCCAGCGCTTACTGCCATGTTGTGCATGGCTATCTCAACTGCAGCCGCCTCGCTTGCACGCCGCTGGGCGCCAAACTGCTTACTTTCCTTTTTGAATTTCTGCAAAAACAGATACCTGTCTTTGATCTGTGCCTCCTTTTCAATCGGCAAAATCCCGACAGCCATGAGGAGATCTTTGTTTCTCTTTGCCTCGATCTCGGCAAACAGCTTTTCTTCTTCATATTTACCAAGTGCAGCATCTGCATATTTTCTGGCTCTTGTATGTTTCGCGCCGTCTGATATGTATTTTGCAGCCTTGTATATGAGTTGGAAGCGCTGATCCCCCAGCTTTTCATATACCTCTGTAAACCACTTCTTATCAAAAGCACCCGCATTCAACTCATCCACCTCAAGCGGCGTATATCTGGCGATCATTGCCTTTCTCTTATCATCAAACATTTCATTCATATGCGCCATGAAATAATAGCAGCCGGCCGTAAATCCATCCCAGCCCAGATATGCTCCGACAATATCGATCCATTCCGGTGCATACATGGCAGCCTCGATCAGGCGCGCTTCACTGATGTCCGTTCCGTTCAGATAAGACCGCAGCGTATCCGCATTGTCATTCACATCAGGCATACAAACCTGCAGCAGATGCGACAGGCTGTTCTTCTTGCTGACCTTCTGCCGTCTGCCATAGCTATAACTGCCGCTAAAATAGGTAGATCTCTCAAGCGTTTCCTTACCGAGTGCAGCCAGTATTCTGACAAAATACGCTGCTCCGTATACGCGTTTCAGTCCATATACATATGGTGAAAATTCTGTCTCTGTATCTCCTCTTGTCAGCTCTGCTTCCATTACAAGCGCCGACATATCCGTATAAAGCTTTTTGGCGATCTCCAGACATGTCTGATCCTTTTCAGTCAGATTTCCGGACGGCGCGTGGAGCAGGATCTGTTTCACGCTATCCATTCGTTTTCTTTCCGCCCAGCCCCATTTCCATTCATAGCCTCTGATCTGCCGTTGTCTGTCGTGTTCTGTAATATACTGCATTACATTCGATACACATTCCAGACTTTTATCCAGCGGATTGCCCTCAAATGCCATCTTGTACATATAATCCCGGCTGATCAGTCCATGATTGTGCGCCGCAATATAAGTGGAAAGACTCGGTATTTCCATTATATTCCAGCTATGTACCCAGTAATGATATCCCGGTTCATTGATCACATCCGCAGGAATCCGGAAATCATGCGCCTTTGCCAGTGCATAGTTGTATGGGAACAACCTGACAAATATTTCCTCTTTATAAGCAGCCTCCGCAGAACCTGCATCCGGTACCTTTCCGCCACCGCTGTGGGCAGGTGAGATCCTGCCTGCCAGTATCATGATCTGTTCATGCGTCAGCACGCTTCGGTGACACAACGTCTCCCATTCCTCTGTTTCTTCCATAAAATTATTTCTGCGCTTTTTCCCCCGGAATGTATAGATCAGGTCCTCCTTCCGGCTTAAAAGGTAGTCCGCTGCAACCACAGCCAGCTTTCTCTCATCACTGTCCGGTACAAATTTCTGATACAGATAACTGATGACTGCTCTGATATGTGCAATGTAGCCAAGGCTAACCCTTTCCCCTGTATACTGCCATCCGAAAAGGGGCTTCAGGGGTTTAACCCCTGACTCAATGTCTTATTGTGAAGCTGTGCGTAACAATATGGCTATTGAGTATAGCCTTATTGATTGAAGCCGATAAAATAGCCCAAAATCAAACGCCAAAAAATAGCCGCACCGCAGAGGTAAATGGCGGCAACGAAAGAAGAAGGTATCATACTATGAGTGAGGTAAATGGCAAGACGCTCTCCATTTCCTTTAGGATAGACGAGGGGTAGTCGAACACAACAACAGAATTTTCATCGCCAAGAATGTGGACGGCGAACAGGTGCAGTACAACATTAGGTCCTGCATTTTCAACTATAAATAGAAAACATTTTGATTGTTCAACAGGTTGGTTATTGTTCTTTAGGGTATTTTATGCTGTAATAATTACAACAAAGGAGGATAAAAAAAATATGAACATTGGCAGAACAATATCCGAAAGAAGAAGGGCACTCCGACTTACTCAACAGGCATTAGCCGAAAAGCTGAATGTTTCTTTTCAAGCAGTTTCCAAATGGGAAAATGATACTTCCTGCCCCGACATTGAACTTCTGCCGCATATTGCGGCTGTTCTTAACATTTCCATAGACTCTCTGCTCGGTTATCCTTCGCAGTCGGTAACGGATTATGATAATCGCTACAATACCGAAGGGTATTATTGGGGCTTAAAGCCGAACGACTTGTGTTATGAAATAATGCGAATTATGCCGCCCGTTAAACCATATAAGGTGCTTGACATTGGTTGCGGCGAGGGCAAGGACGCTGTTTTTCTCGCAAGAAACGGTTACAATGTAACCGCCTTTGACGCTTCGGAGCAAGGCTTGTCTAAAGCGAGGGAGCTTGCTGATATAAATGGTGTAAAGATTGACTTTTTCAAAGCAGATGTGAGAGATTTTCGGCTTGACACAGATTATGATATTATCTTTTCAAGCGGAGTATTTCATTACATTCCGCAGGAACTGCGTGAAAGCGTTGTCAATAATCTGAAAGCACATACAACTCCGAATGGTATCAATGTTATAAATGTTTTCGTACAGAAACCCTTTATCCCATTGCCCCCCGACTCGGAAAAAGGCGAGTTTGTGGTGAATAGTTGGAAGTCGGGTGAACTGTTTATGTATTATTACGAATGGTTGTTCCATAAAAATGAGGAGTGGATTTTTGATTGCAACAGCAGTGGTGTTCCTCACAAGCATTGTATGGATGTGCTGATTGTTGAAAAAGTATGACTAATTCACCGAAAAAGCGCACAGCAAAAATCTCCGCTGTGCGCTTGTCTTGAAATAATCCAAAAAAATATTATCATAATCTTACCAACCATTTTGAAAAACTCCCCACTATATTATTGAGAACGTTCTTAAAGCGAGGGAAAAGCAATGAACAAGCAAGACGCTGATAAAATCATAGCTTCGTATGTTAAGAAGCTGTTTGGTTTCGCTATGTCAAGGCTGTCGAAAATCGACGAGGCGGAGGAACTTGCGGCGGAGATTACCTTTCAGGTGTATGCTTCCTTGTTAAAATTGGATAGCATTGCAAACCTTGACGGCTATATCTACCGTATTGCCCGAAACGTTTATGCACGATTATGTTTTTGGGTGAATAATTATTGTTCTGCTGTACCTTTTCATAGGTATTCACCTAAATGAGCAGATGATGTCAATAAAGGACAAAATCTCCGAGGGACAGCTGAAGCTAAAGAGTGTGTCCTACCTCATAGCCGCTTACGAGAAAATCGTTGAGGGTAACTATATCGACAACCTCATCAGAGCGCAGAGGGAGCAGGAACTTGCCAAGAACGGAGAGAAGCGTACTTGATAAGGCTCCTGCCACCCATATAAAACCGAAAAGAGCCACCTCGGAGCTGTTACGGCTTCGGGGCGGCTCTTTGTTCACTTAATTTATGTGCAGGAACAGGTGGTTCTGTATTCAGATATGCTCAATGTTTTGCATTTTAGTCATAGCTTGTGCCGCAATGGTTTAAGCAGAGGTAATGTATCAATGTATGCGACATTCCTTTTGCCCGAAAATGGAGTGATGATGCTTTTGATAAAACGAAAACCGCTGCAAGCACAGCGGTTATACTGTTTGTCGAATTATCGGTTGCCCTTATGTTCCGTTGGAGCAGGTCAACAGAACAGGTCTGCAAGAAAACTTTCACAATACTTTTTAAAGTCTTCCTTATCATTGTTATACCCCTGTAAATATACATAAGCCTGCATACATACTTCCGGCGTCTGTATTGTCTTTTCATAAAAATCCAGCCACAGGTCTTCCAATATGATGCTTTCGTCATCCGCCGCAACATAAATCCCCGGCTGTTCGCCGAGCATACAGATTTCTCCGTTCCGATTTTCATATTCATCATATTTATGGGCATCAATGAGAGCATCCAGCTTCCGCAGGATTTCTCCCGGATCTGTCGTTCCTGTCTTCGACCCGTTTAATAATCTGTCCTTCATCTTCAGGAAAGTTCCTGCCAGCTTACCTGCACTTCCTGCAAGTTTCCCTGTGGCAACTCCGCTGTCCGGAAAATATCTGTTATAAACTTCCTTACATTCTGCCAGATAGTCTTCATCAAATACAGGCGTATAGTCCGCATTTACATCATACAGCCCATAGCCTTGTGCAGCACCTGCTTTGTCCTCTGTCTCATTTCGGATCTCCCGGATCAGGATCTGTTCTTTCGTGGAAACTTTGATCCCCTTCTGCTCCATTTCATCCATACAGCCTGCACATGCTGTAAATAATTTTTGTCTTTTGGCATCATTTTTAAGCTGCAGAAGAATATCCAGTCCTGCTGTTCTCTTTTCCTCTTTTGCGTCAGCAAGCAGTCTGCAGATCATCTGCTCCATCTCTGTTCCATCCAGCTTGTAAAGGATGGATAATACAGTTTCCCGGATATCAGATTTTTTATACTTCAGCATTCCCTCAAGTCTTGCATAATCTGCCTTTGAAAGTTCCATGGCGCTGACCAGCTTTGCAGCTTTCTGTCGCGTATACGTCTCTTCCTCTATATTTGTCACTTTCATCCAGCACCTGTCTTACCTGCTCACTGTAGCTATTTCTAAGCTCCCGCGAAGCCTTATCAAATGCCTGTCTAACCTCTTTTGCAACCTTCTTCTGCTCTTCCAGCTCTTGTCTTGTTTTCTTACCTTCTCCCATGTATAGCCCCTTTCACATCTTTACCACATTCTGCCTGCCAGCATCGTCAGGCGGATAAATGTAATTTCGTTACCCTCTGCAAACTCCACTTTTTCATCCAGATTTTCCAGTTCTCTGTCTCCCAGAAAGACACGGAACAATCCATCCTCAAATCCCTGTACCACTGTCTCGATCGCCTTTTGTACATCCGGCTTCTTTTCCCCGTATACGATCCCGAATGCAATCTTACCGATCTGTGACATATCCTCGATCTGTTTCTCAGAAAGCACCGCCTCGCCTCTGTCCATACGGTCTATATAGTCTGCCACGCAGAGCTTTACCGTTTCTCCGATCAGCTCCCGCAAACTCTCCGGTGCTTTCTCATAAGAAAATGCCACCTTATCTACCATGTTTTTACGCTTTCCAAGCTGCTTCATATTGATATACAAATGCATATGTTTTCTCTCTATACTTTCTTATATATTTTGCACAAAAAAGCCTTTATTTGAGCCATTTGTGCAATGATTTTCAAAGTTACAAACAATGATAAGCATTCAATAATGGGCGAAAACTGTGTCATTTCAGTTGCAATGCACTTCGTTTTCCAGTCAGAAAGGTACACGAAATAAAACGTCATCCTTTTTATGAAGGCGAATCTGTGTCCCATTCTTCCTATGGCTGCTAACCTCTCATGTCTAACAGGATCATCCTCTCTTGAAGAGGGTCCTAAATTCCTTCGTCCAGCCTACCCATAGTGGGGTGCCGCCTCTGCTCCAATCCAGGGTCATGCCCTATAAAATATGTCTTAGCGGCTTCGCTCTGATTTGTCATTGCCTAGAGAGCACTCCTGTAATCCAGCACCAATTAATCCTTGGCGGACGTTATCTGCTACAGTATGCGCTTTTTGTTATGCTGCTTCTGGTCTGATGATGTCCTTTCGGAACTTTTCTTCATCAAAGTCACAGCCTGTTTGTAATACTACATAGAAGATCCGTATCGCTTTACATGCAACTGCTATCTTTGCCTGCATCCCTCCAAGCGGATTTTTTGTCCTGTTCCTGTAATAAAGGAACACATCCTGAAACACAGGATTCCAGATCATCAGTGCACGCGCTGACTCATACATTGTTCTCCGCAGTTTTCGTCTGCCCCTTTTACTGATTCTTGGCTGTCCTTTCTTTTTACCGGAGCTTTTCTTGACTATTTCCAGCCCGGCAAGCTTCTGTATCTGCTTCGGATCAGTGAAACGTCCGATATCACCAACCTCTGCTATAAAGCCAATCACAGTACTCATCCCTACTCCTTTAATGGCGAGCAGTTTCTCCACATTTGGTACTTCTTTTACTTTTTCTTCCAGATATTCATCTAATCTTTTTAGCTGTTCTGCTTTAAGGATGTAGTCATTTACAAGAACCCATATCTCGAGTCTTGCGGCTTCACCGGCTTCCAATCCCACACTATTCTGTGCAGCTTCTACCAGGGTCTGAGCCCTCTTTATTCCTGCTGCACGCACCTTTGCATTGCGCCATATCTGATTGATTCCACCTGCACCGATTTTAAGGATATCTTGTGGAAGTGGAGCTTCTCTAAGAAGCATCAGTCCACTGGTTGAATCCCAATCAGCATAACATTCCAAATACTCTGGAAAGAACTTCTGAATCCATCCCTGTATCTGATTTGACAAACGTACATGCTGCTTCATGATCTGATCCCTACAAACAGATGCTTCCCTGATCTCCGCATATACTCCACTTGGAAGATAAGAAGTTGAAAATCTTCCATCTTTCACTAGCAACGCTATTGTTTTAGGATCCTTCAAATCACTCTTTTCTGGACTATTATCATCTAATTCCATACTTCTGTTTACGGTAAACGGATTTACTGTTACAAGCTGAATATCATGGTCTTGTAAAAACTTCTGAAAAGTGAGCCAGTAGCAACCGGTAGGCTCGCAGCCGACAATAACCTTTTTCATTTCAGTTTTATTCATGAGTTCCTCTGTCCACCTGAGAAAAGTAAGGAATCCCATTCCGGTGTTGCTAAACTTAAACACTCTTCTTGAAAGCTCAAACCCTCTCCAGTCAAATGCCCTGCAGAAGTGAGTTTGTGATCCAACGTCTACTCCAACAATTAAAGTGTCACTTGTTACTTGCTTTAGTCTGTCATTCTGTGTTAAATTCATTTTGAACCTCCAGTGCTTTGATTGTTTTGTTTACATCCGCCAAGATGCAACTCAATCATACCTTGAGGTTCTTTTTTATTCAATTGGCATTATTTCTGAATTACAGGAATGCTCCAATATACTTCCATATAATGCACAGATTGACTTCATAATTGTATGCCATGAAATATCAGCAGCATAATAATAATTTTTTTGATATGTTTTCCATAAGCCCTCCATAACCGGACTTGCTTCAATTTTCTAAAAAACGTTCCATCATATAATTCCGCATCAAAATCTGTGCATCTGCGGATTTTTTCTTTGACATATTACGAATTAAATCCTTTAATTGTCTTGCCGTTGTTATCATCTAAAGTAACACCTCCAAATATGGTCTAAGTATGTTTTCAACATGAAACATGGACGCATATTTCATAAGTGTCCTCAAATTTTTATCTTTGCGTCTGGCATATTGCTTTAAGACATCCTGAAAGACCTGTATTTCTATATTTTTCCTACTTCGAAGCAGATCACATATTGTCCGCTCCATATTATATACCGGAACAGCATGCCCAAATGATGTCTGCATAGTTGTAATTCCTACCTCATGTAATTCTTTTTTTATTGTATATACCTGAAAACCATCTTCCTGTAAACGACTGGGATTATATCCGGTTCTTACTGTTATGGCATATTTCAAAGGATCTCTGTCCGTTAAATCATGAAAAAACAATGCAGTTTCATGAGAAAACACAGCCTGACTACAACGTAAATGCAAAATATACATTGCATCCGTCCATGTATCTGGTGATACATACACACCATGAGCAGCTTGTTCCAATCCTCGTTCTTTTACATAAGAATAAAATACAGGCTTACTAATTCCATTATCTATAACTTGAAAGGTCTGAATTATTTCTCCATATTCATTCAGCAATAAATCTAATTGTTCAAACTGAGTCATATACTTTTTCTGATGGGAGAGTGCATGATCTCGTTCCTATTCTGCCTGCCAAGAATACGCTGACTGAGATTCTTCGCAATGCCCCGAAAAGAACAGCATAAAAACCGGATGCAGTATGGAGAACTTTACCACAAAAAATACTACAGAGAAATCAAAGACAAAAAAGAATTTACTATGAGTTCTATCATTTGGACGGAACAGAGAGTGTTCCAAAGGATTATAAGGAAATATCCTTTGTCTGCTTAAGACCGGATGGAAGTTTGGAACTGCCAAGCGGGAATCCGCAAAGTTACTTGATAAAGTGACAGGCAATGACTAAATAAAACTTTCCCTTATTTCCCTTGCGATTATCTCATAAGGGCAAAAATAAGGGAAAATACATATTATTTCACTAATGAATGGGCTGAAAAGCCTGTAAAATAGGGAAAGTTAGAAAGATATTTCGGCGAACTGGAATTTAACTGATACTATCATAAAATCTTTGCAACACGATCGCCAACTCTTCTGGAGATTCTATGTTTGCTTCATGACCTGTTTTCATAAGTTCATGGAAGCAGGAATTATTCAAATAATGGCAAAGCTCTTTTGAAGTTTTTATGCTTGCTTTGTCCTTCTCTCCACAAACGATCAATACCGGACAAGACACCTTATGCAGTGAGTCACTGAAATCCAATTCAGCCATCGTACCGCATAGGCTGATAACATCTGCTTTTTTGAATCCCATTTTAGTGAATGCCGAATTCAGCATAAGGTGAAACAACATATTCTGAATCTTCAATAATTTTTTTGGCATTTTATATTGTGCTGCAATTAATATGAGTGCCTTTACTTTATCTGGGTGGTCTATCGCATAATTAAGTGCCAAAACAGCTCCTAGAGAAAGCCCACATAAGGCAATTCCATCGTTCTCCTTGTCGCATTCTGATGAGAATGCTAAATATAATTCCTTATATGTAGCAGATTTACCTTCTAACATATCTGATAAACTCAAACTGACACTGCTTTTCGATACTTTCGTTTCTTTTATTACTCTATTCCAACTGTCTGGTTTTTGCCCTAGTCCATGCAAATATAAATACTTCATATATTGTCACTCCTTCAAATCCCGATTTCACGCTTTCTTTCACCCTATATGTTTGTATCTGAAATATTCAGTCACAAACTTCGGGGATAGGCACCTGTGCCGCAAGGGGAAATAGCCCCTTATACGAATTATCTGATTTCGTTATATTTCCCGGATTGAGATTTTTCAAAACCGGGATTAACACCGCTAAGAGATTCATGCCGTATCCGGCGTGTTATCTTTTTCAATTTCTGAAGCATCCGGGCAAGAATGTTTCCGCTGACCCCGGTAAGGTACTGCATCTCTATCCGCTTCATATTTTTATCTATGAGTATTTTCCATAATCTGTCATAACATACACCCATAAGCTGCCTACATATTGTTCATTTAAACATATTTTGATTATATCATGATCCGTTCTTATCTGTTTTTGGTGCTTCCGGCGAATCCACTCCGACACCGCTATCCTTGTTCTGGGCAAATAATTGCGGACAGTAAACCGCAACACTTAAATTTCATCTGCATTTGGAATGATCGCTGCTGCAATAAAGTAAACAAGCAGCCCGGTTCCTGTGCAGCCGAATATGGCAAACAGCAGACGGATGATCGTCGGATCCACACCGAAATACTCGCCAAGTCCGCCGCATACTCCACAGATCATTCTGTGTTCTCTTGATCTTGTCAGTTTCTTCATATTATTATCGTTCATATTGATACACTCCTTTTCTTCCGCCTATTCATTCATGATACATATTATGATGTCAGGGGCATAAGCCCCGAATTGGTTACCTGCTACTATCTGAGGAAATCCACATTGACACTTCCCATGCCACAATCGATTTCCAGCTTCTTTCCTGCTCCCTTGTCCGTCGTATATTCCTGTGACAGACCGCTGAAATCATGGGATCCGCACTCTACAGATCCGGCTCCGACAGATATATCTGTATCAAAGTCTGTCTCGCTGCCTGCCACGATCAGGTCTGCTTCTCCCATACCGACATCTACTGTCAGCTTTTTGGAAGCATCCACTGCTGTTTCAAGCGTTCCCATACCAACTTCCAGCTCCACCTTTTCAGCCTGCAGCGTCATTTCCGATACGGCAGTTCCGGCTCCGATAGAAAGTGAGATCTTTTTGTACGCCTTTTCCGGCAGATAGACCGTTGCAGTGCCTGCATTTGTGTCATGTACGCCAAACAACGTTATCGTCTGTGTTTTTGTCCGGATACTGAGCGTTCCGTTCTGTTTTTGGAACTGTAGTCTGCTTTTGCCGTCATAGCTTGCATAAAAGGAATCGTCCCCGCTTGGCTTAATCGTAAACTCTCCTGCACCAAGTGCCAGATCGATTTTTTGGATCTGATCGCTTTCGGATGCTATCATTGTTTTTCCCGATTCTTCTGCATCATCCCATGCATCATCAGCGGCTTCGTCCGAATCATCATCCGCGTCATCGTCATCTGAGTCATCGTCCATCTCTTCTTCATACCGGTCATCCGTAATAGCCGCAGCATTTTCAGAAACTCCTAAATCCGGATCTGTATCGACATCACTCCAGTCATCCTCTTCATCCGTATCTTCCCAATCTGCGTCATCACTTACCACGTACATATTGAGCCCGTCTGTTCCTGCACTCAGGCGAAGCCTTAAGCTGTGCGGAAACAGTACGACCGATACCTCTCCGTTTTCCCTGACATATTCCCTGTACTGCTTATTGCCGCCAAGTGCGACACCGATCAGTATCAGGATCATTCCTACAGCGACTAAAACCGCTGCTGTGATCAAAACAATTTTCGTTGATTTTTTCATGCTTTATGTGCCTCCTTTCCGCGAAATGGCATACCGATCAAATGAATACAGCCTTTGATCACTTCCGGTACAACAACTGCACAGAGCTTGATGAGTCCCCAGCCACAGAGCAGGAACAGTCCCGCGCATAGGAAGGAGATGCCGATCATCATCAGTCCGACAAGTGGAAGTCCCATATTGGATATTCCAACTATAAACAAAAGGATTGCTGCTACAAGGAAGGCTGCTACAATACTGACAACCAGTACGACAGCGCTTACGATCAGTGCAACCACGCATGCCAGAACCGCGATCACAACTCCAAACAGTGCAATAGCGAGCGGGATCACCACCGGTGACACAAGCACACATACCAGCACGATAAATGCGATCTGCCAGCCGTTTCTTTCCTTTTTCTGCTTCTTCTCTGCCCGATAAGGCACAATGCCTTTGTCAGCCAGTTCCTTATGGATCGTCTCTGCTACCGTCTCAGGCGTTCCAAGTTCGCGCATCACTTCTGCTTCCCGCTCCGGTCCTGCCTCTTCAAAATATTCCACATAATACTCCATTGCTTCCCGGCGTTCCTCTTCCGGCAGATCCGATAGCAAGTATTCTAATTTTCGTAAATATTGGTCTTTATTCATCCTTCTTGCCTCCCTCAAAAATCGAAGTTATTTTTTCGGCATATCCCAGCCATTCTTTCCTGTACTCGGAAAGCTGCGCCTTACCAAGCGCTGTCGTCTTATAATAACGCCTGTTCCTGCCCGCGCATTCTCTGTCATAGACTTCCAGAAAGCCACTTTTCTGCAGCCGCCTCAGAACCGGATACAGTGTGGATTCCGAAATCTCGAGCACCTGCCGGACATCCTGTGTGATCCGGTAACCATAAGTACCGATCTCTTCTTTATCTACAACAGCAAGCACGATCGCATCTAAAAGCGCTGCTCCTGTATTGAATACCATATACATTACTCCTTTCCGTGTAGTATTATATCTTTTGTAATACTATACGTCATATAATATTATTTGTCAATACTATATTATATGATGTAAGGATCAAGAGCCAGAATTTGATGCTCATATCGGGGCGGGTCCCAAGGTCTTTCACCCACCTATGAGAAAGCTCACATGGGGTTAGACCTTTTGACTCTGGCTTCATTATATATTTTCCAAAAATAAATAAGGAGCACCTGTCTATCGACAGGTGCTCCCAAACACTTCATACTTTATGTTTTTTGTTTTACATTTTAAAGCTGCATGGAATCTACAAGACGCTTCTTCTCCTCATCGAACTCTGCCTGAGAAATAATACCGTTGTCCAGTAAGATCTTCAGCTTCATGGCTGCCTTCTGGAATTCATCCAGTGACATTGTCTTTCCTGCGCCATCAGATGCAGCAGGTGCACTCTTGGCTGCGGTCTGCTGTGGTTTCTCGGCAGGAGCCGGTGCAGGAACCGGTTGTGGCTGGCTCTGCTGCTTCATAGCGGCTACAGCTGCGGCTGCGGCCGCATCAACTGTCTTAACCGATTCCTGAGACTGTCCCTGTACTGCTGCCTTTGCAGCTGCAGCCTGCTGTCTCTTTGCTTCTTCTTCATACTTGCGGAACTGAAGAGCTTCTGCTGCTTTTCTTGCCTTCTCAGCAGCTTCTGCCTTTTCTCTTGCTTCCTGTTCCTTACGGCGTTTCTCTTCTTCTATTCTACGCTTTTCAGCTTCTTCTGCTTCTCTCTTTGCACGTTCTTCCGCTTCTTTACGTGCTTTTTCTTCTGCAGCAAGTCTTGCCTTTTCTTCTTCTGCACGACGGATCTTCTCTTCTTCCATCTTCACAATGGCATCCTTGGCAAACTTCATGGCTGCAGCTGTAGCTTCTTTCTGTACATATTCTTCTACCGCGCGTACATTCTTGGCATCCTCAGCCTTGGCTGCTTCTACTTCTTTTGCTCTTGCATCCGTACCAACCTTTGTCACTGCTGCCTCTACTGCGGCTGCAGCCTGCTCTTCTGCCTTCTTACGCGTCTCAGCAACCTGCCTCTGTGCTTCTTCTTCAGCCTTGGCTTTTGCGGTTTCTACCATCTTTTTGGCTTCTTCCTGTGCTTTACGAAGCGCCTCATCTACCATCTTCTTGGCTTCGGCTTCTGCCTGCTGTACCTTCTCTGTTACTGCCTGCTTTGCCTTCAGATCCGCAGCTTTGACTGTTGCTTCCACAGCCTGTTTGCCTTCAGCTTCCGTCTTTTTTGCAACTTCTTCCTTCAGCTGCTTTATGCGTTCATCAGACTGCTTTGCAAACTCCTGCGCTTTCTTGATATTCTCTTCTGAAAGTTTTCTGGCTGTTTCCTCCGCAATCTTTCTTGTATGCTCACTGGCTGCTTTACGGATTGTCTCCTCCTCCAGCGCTCTTCTTGCCGGATCTTTCTCGGAAGAAGTACTTTCTGTTACATCATGTGCTGCCTTTCTTGCGGCTTCGTCCGCAATCCTAAAGGCTGATTCGATCGCTGCTTTCTTTGCGTTCAATCCGGCAGTCTGTCTGATCGCATCCTCTGCGGATTTAATATTGCTGCCATCACCTGCTGCAACCTGCTCTTTTTTCGGTTCTGCCTTCTCCGGTGTATTTTTAATTGCTGCTGCTGCCGCCTTTCTTGCGGCTTCTTCTGCTGCTTTTCTTGCAGCTTCCATTCCTACATTTTCCTGCATGTCATTCGCCCCTATTTCCAGTATTTGTACTAACTGTCTCACAAAGAAATCTGCCTGTGGAAGTTTTACACTATTCAAAATACAGTATACCATAACCTTTTAGAGATTTCTACTAATGAGCAGAAACTTCTTTCGTACTTTTTTATGAAAATTTCATACATTTTTTGTGCACCTCGTCCCAGGTATTCTTTTTTTTTTCATAATTCACAAGACAACTTTTTTGCGCCGATGCTCATCGGATATTTCATACACTTCTGCCATGTCCCGCTTTTTGAGACGAATTATTTTTTTCAGCATTCAGCAAATTCATCCTTTACTACATATTTCCCCGCCGTTGGGCGAAATTTCCCGGCACAGGATTCATGTTCCCGAACTATGAGAAACACGCTCCGCGAGTTTCTCAAGTTATCGCGGCAGTCGCCAAGGTCTTGTGCAAGCACAGACTTTGGCTCGTTGCTCGCGTAAAAAGAAGAAACGACACCCAAAAGATGTCGTTTCTTCTTGCCGCGCATTGCGGTAACGCTGTCTGTCCGCTGCAGGCATATATAATTCTCTACAGTTTCCAAATATCGCGGTTATATTCAGCAATTGTTCTGTCAGATGAGAAGAAACCTGCTTTTGCCGTATTGATGAGCATCTTCTTTGCCCATGCCATGCGGTCTTCATAGTCTGCAAGCATCTGCTCTTTCTTTGCAATATAATCTTTAACATCCAGAAGCGTCATGAACCAGTCTTTATTGCAAAGCTCTTTGTATAAACGTCCCAGATTTTCAGGATCACCGATCCGAACCAGTTCCTTGCTGACAATAAAATCAACAAGCTCTGCGATCTGCGGATCTGCATAGTAGTCCTGCGGATGATAGCCTGCTGTATCGTACAGACGGATCACTTCTTCGCTGGACTTACCGAAAATGTAAATATTGTCTTCTCCAACCAGATCATGGATCTCCACATTTGCACCGTCCATCGTACCAAGTGTCACAGCACCGTTTAACATAAACTTCATATTACCTGTTCCGCTTGCTTCCTTACTTGCCAGAGAAATCTGCTCAGAAATATCGCAGGCAGGGATCAGATGCTCCGCTTTTGTCACATTGTAATTTTCTACCATGACAACCTTCAGGTATGGACTTACCTCCGGATCATTATCGATCAGATCCTGCAGGCAGAGGATCAGATGAATAATATCCTTTGCAAGAATATAAGCCGGCGCTGCCTTTGCTCCAAAGATCATGGTAACAGGTGTCTTCGGCTTCTTGCCTGCCTTGATTTCCTTATATTTATGAATAATATAAAGCGCATTCATCTGCTGCCTCTTGTACTCATGCAGTCTCTTAATCTGGATGTCAAATACAGAATCTGCTGCAATATCAATATTCTGTGTTTCTTTCAGATAATTTTTCAGATCTGCCTTCTTTCCGTCCTTGATCTCAATAAAACGGGAGAGCACCTTCTCATCATCCCGGAATTCCAGCAGCTTTTCAAGCTCTGCAGCATCCTTCTTCCATCCGTCTCCGATCAGTTCCGTAATATATGCTGCAAGCTCAGGATTACAGTGCAGCAGCCAACGGCGGAATGTAATACCATTTGTCTTGTTATTGAATTTTTCCGGATAAATGTCATAAAATGGCTTCAGCTCGGAATTCTTTAAAATCTCTGTATGCAGTGCAGCAACACCGTTTACGGAGAAGCCGTAATGCATATCCATATGTGCCATATGGACTCTGTTTTCTTTGTCAATGATCGCTACCCGCTCATCCGGATATTTGGCTTTTGCCATTTCATCCAGCTTGCGGATGATCGGCATCAGTTGCGGTACAACCTCTTCCAGATAAGAAACCGGCCATTTTTCCAGTGCTTCTGCAAGGATCGTATGATTTGTATATGCACATGTTTTTGCCACAATCTGTGCGGCCTCTTCAAAAGCAACTCCTCTTTCCTGCATCAGACGGATCAGTTCCGGAATGACCATGGAAGGATGTGTATCATTAATCTGGATCACAACGTGTTCACTTAAGGATCTGATATCATAGCCCTTGTCCGCAAGCTCTTTCAGAATCAACTGTGCGCCACTGCTTACCATAAAGTACTGCTGATAAATACGCAAAAGCTGTCCTGCCTTGTCACTGTCGTCAGGATATAAGAAAAGTGTCAGATTCTTTTTCACATCATTCTTATCAAAAGAAATACCATCTTTGACGAGCGATTCGTCCACTGTATCAATATCAAACAGATGCAGTTTGTTGACACCGCTGTCATATCCAGGTACATCTATGTCATATAATGTGGATTCCACGGTAAAGTCCTTAAACTGTACAGGAAAATGTAATTCTGTCTTTGTAAGCCAGCTTTCCTTTTCGATCCACGGATTTTTTTCTTCCCGCTGTTTGTGATCCACAAATTTCTGCCGGAACAATCCATAATGATAATTCAGTCCGATGCCTTCTCCGTTCAGACCGAGTGTAGCAATAGAATCGATAAAGCAGGCTGCCAGTCTTCCAAGTCCGCCGTTTCCAAGCGACGGCTCCGGCTCGATCTCCTCAATCCGGGCAAGTGACTTGCCGTTCTGGGCAAGCAGCTCTTTTACCTCTTCATAAACGCCAAGATTGATCAGATTATTGGATAACAGTTTTCCGATCAGAAATTCTGCGGAAATATAATATACCTTTCTGTCTCCTTCATTTGGCTTCTTCTCGCTGCAAAGCTCTTTTGTCAGTCCGAGCAGTGCATAATACAGTGCCTTATCATCCGCCCCGGCAATTGTTGTACCCAGACGTTTTTCTATATTAGTCTTTAAATCCATGCGTGCCTCCTCTTTTTCATTTTTGCAGATTACCTCTGCAGTGTTATTCTTTCCCTGTTATTTCTGCTGTGTTATCTTTCTTTTGTATCTGTTGTTACTTCTGTTTCTTTCTCTTCTTCTGCTTCCTTCCATGCCTTGGGCAGACGTGCACAAATCTCCGTCATTCGTCTGATTTTCCGGATCTTTGCCGCATCAAATGTCTTTTTCGGCAGTCTGTATACCCAGTTACCGCCAAGTGTTGATGGTGTATTGATCCGTGCTTCCTTGCCGAGCCCCAGATAATCCTGCACCGGAATGATACACGTATCTGCCACACTGCGCATGGCAAGTGCGATATAATCCCAGTAGATCTCTTTTTTCGGTGTGTAGGCATTATGCAGATAGTCAACTGCCAGCTTTTTATCCTCAGGTGCCAGTTCATCATACCAGCCCATTACAGTATTGTTATCATGTGTGCCCGTATATACCACACAGTTTCTTTCGTAATTGTGCGGCAGATAGTCACTTTCTTCCCTGGAGTCAAAAGCAAATTGCAGCACCTTCATGCCCGGATAGCCGCTTTCCTTCAGCATCCTTCTCACGCTGTCTGTCAGAAAGCCGAGATCTTCTGCAATGATCGGCAGATCGCCAAACTGCTCTCTGACCGCACCAAACAAATCCATTCCCGGACCCTGCTGCCATTTTCCGTTTCTTGCTGTTTTCTCTCCGTAAGGAATTGCATAATATTCATCAAAGCCCCGGAAATGATCGATTCTGACGATATCATACAGCGCAAAGCAATGTGCGATCCGCCGCATCCACCATGCATATCCGGTCTTCTTATGATACTCCCAGTCATAGAGTGGATTTCCCCAAAGCTGTCCGTCTGCCGAAAAACCGTCCGGCGGGCAGCCTGCCACTGCAACCGGCAGATTGTCCTCATCCAGCTGGAACTGCTTTGTATCACTCCATGTATCTGCACTGTCAAATGCCACATAGATCGGAATATCTCCAATGATCTGTATGCCCTGTTCATTCGCATACTTCTTCAGGGCATCCCACTGTCTGAAAAATTCATACTGCACAAATTCATAAAAACCAATGTCGTTTTTATATTTCTGCCCGGCTTCTTCCAGTGCTTCCGGTCTGCGGTTCCGGATGCCTTCTTCCCACTCGCTCCAGCTTTTGCCGTGGTTGGCATCCTTCAAAGCCATAAAAAGTGCATAATCCGGCAGCCAGCTTTCATTCTTTTTCACAAAGCTGTGATAGTCATCCGTTTCCGTAATACCATTTGTCACAGCCCGCTGGTACGCCATATGCAGGATACGGTATCTGGTATGAAACATTTTTTCATAATCTATGGTATTTCCAGTCCCGAAATCTGCTCCTTCACATTCCAGTCTTCCCAAAAGGCCATCCTTGACCAGTGTTTCCAGATCAATAAAATATGGATTTCCGGCAAAAGTGGAGAACGACTGGTACGGCGAATCTCCGTAACCGGTCGGTCCGAGTGGCAGAATCTGCCACAGGGACTGCCCGCATTTTTTTAAGGTATCCACAAATTCATATGCTTCTTTTGAAAAACAACCGATTCCATAATTGGAAGGCAGTGCTGATATCGGTAAAAGCATTCCACTAAGTCTCATATCGTTATCCTTTCCCAAAAGAGCGCTTAGCCTTTGACTGCACCGTCAGCTACGCCCTTGATAATATATTTCTGTCCGAACAGGTATACAATGATGATCGGAATGACAGTCAGCATAATACTTGCCATCATCGGTCCCATTTCTACCTTTCCGTAGCTGCCTCTGAAATACTGGATCAGCATCGGAATTGTTTTGTATTTCTTGATATCCAGTACAAGTGTCGGCAGGAGGTAATCGTTCCATACCCACATAGCTTCCAGAACACCTACTGAAATCATGGTTGGTTTTAAAATCGGAACAACCACAAGGAAAAATGTCTGGAGCGGATTGCAGCCATCGATCATGGCAGCTTCCTCGATCTCGATCGGAATGGATTTTACAAAGCCGCAGAACATAAATACCGCAAGCCCCGCACCAAATCCGAGATAGATCACCCAGATGTTGAACGGCGTATTCAGTTTCAGCTTATCTGCTGTCTGGGACAGAGTAAACATAACCATCTGGAACGGTACGACCATGGAAAGGACACACATATAATAAATGATTTTTGAAAAAACGCCGTTCAGTCTTGTGATGCACCACGCACACATGGAGCAGCAGAGCAGAATAGCTGCCACAGAAGTGACTGTGATCAGTGCACTGTAGCCAAGACTCTTTAAAAATCCCTGGGATGTCAGGGAACTTACATAGTTTGAAATACCTGCAAAGGTATCTGCTGTCGGCAGTGTAAATGCAGTACCTGTGCTGATCGCTGTTTCTTTCTTTAAAGAGTTAAACAGAATCATCACGATCGGGTATATCCAGAAAAGGGATGCCACTGTTAATACTGTGATCCAGATAATATTTGATACTTTTCTTTTCTGTTTCATTACTGCTGCACCTCCTTAGATTTGGTAAGCTTCAGCTGAAGCATGGAAATCGCAATGACTAAAATACAGAATATAACAGCTTTTGCCTGACCGTAGCCCTTGAAGAGCGCGCCTGCACGTGCGTAGAAGGTCTGGTAAATGTTCAGGGCAAGCATTTCTGTGGAATGGTTCGGATCACCACCTGTGAGGGCTAAGTTCTGATCAAACAGCTTGAAGGAGTTTGTCAGCGTCAGGAATACACAGATCGTTACGGATGACATAACCATCGGTAACTTGATCTTCCATAATACATCCCATGCATTTGCTCCATCGATCTCAGCTGCTTCCACAAGATCTGACGGTACATTCTGCAGACCTGCAATGTAGATGATCATCATATATCCGATCTGCTGCCAGCACATCAGAATGATAAGTCCCCAGTAACCGGCTGATGAATTCAGTGCCAGAAGCGGTTTGCTTGCAAGTGACAAAATACAGTTGATGAGGATCTGCCAGATATAACCAAGTACAATACCACCGATCAGGTTCGGCATAAAAAATACGGTGCGGAAAATATTGGTTCCTCTCAGTTCCTTTGTCAGCAGAAGTGCCAGACCAAAGGCGATCACATTAATGAGTATAATGGATACGACCGCAAATAAAATTGTAAATTTAAAAGAGTTTAAAAATGAAGCATCCTTCAGGATGACATTATAATTTGCAACTCCAACCCACTTCGCATTATCAACCGTTGTAAATTTACAAAAGGAAAGATATAACCCCTGTGCAAACGGAACAATGAATCCGATGATAAATGCAAGCAGTGTCGGCAGCACAAAAATGGGCGAATAACGTTTCAACGCTTTATGCATAGTACCTACCTCCAAAAAAGGGGCAGGCAGCTTATCCTGCCTGCCCTTTATTCACAATCTCTTATTCCTGAGAAGTTAATTCGTATTCAGTCTTCCATCCGTCTACGAATGCAGATCTGACTGCTTCCCAGTTGTCATCTGTCTGATCAGCCGCATAAGCTGTAAGAGCCTGACCTACGCCGTTTTTCCACTCTTCTGATGGCATTGTAGGGAAGTTCCATGAAACAGGAGTCTTTCCTTCTGCTGTCATTTCCTTATCCTGCTGTACGAACAGGTTCTGAGATTCAACAGCGTTCTTGAAAGGAATTACAAATCCCATATCTTCGCCCATAGCCTTTGTTCCTTCGTCAGAAGTTACACACCAGTTCATGAAATCAAGTGTTGCCTGAATATCTGCTTCATCAGCTTCCTTATTTACACACCAGTAGTTTTCTGTACCTGTGCAGAGACCCTGGTTTGCTTCATCGCCTACACCGATGTAGATCGGGATCATAGCAAGATCATCATCTGTAAATGTGCCGTCTGCTGTCAGGTTTCCGTATTCCCAGGAACCATTCTGGAAGAATACTGCCTGGCCTGCAAGGAATTCGTTTCTGGAATCATCGCCAGTCTTTGCTGCAAGTTCTGCAGGAGCGCATGTACTGTTGTTGATGTACAGATTCCAGATGTCACGATAGTTGTCAAGGTATGTACCTTTGATTTCTTTTGTTGTTCCGATTCCGTCTGCCTGATACTCAAAGTAGATTGGAAGGTTTGCAAGGTGTGTCTTAAATCTCCAGTCAGAAGATCCGTCCATACCTGCTGATGTAAATGCAGCAAATCCAAGTTCGTCCTTACGTGCTGTGATATCTTCTGCAACCTTCTTTAAATCTGCGAAAGATTTAATATCATCAATTGTATATCCTGCTTTTTCCAGTAATGTTTTGTTTGTGATCAGTCCGTAAGACTCGATAACGTATGCGATACCTGCTACAGCATCTCCATCCTTCAGTGCGAAATCTTCGCTTGTCAGCTCACCGTAGATTGCTGAATCTTTTAAATCATAGCAATAATCTTTCCAGTTTGCAAGACCTACAGGACCGTTTACCTGGAACATAGTAGGAGCACCGCTCTTACCCATTTCACTCATCAGAGTTGTTTCATATTCGCCGGATGCTGCTGTAACAACTGTTACATCTACGCCTGTCTCTTCCGTATATTTTGCAGCCAGCTCCTGCCACTGTGGATCCTGCTCCGGTTTGAAGTTCAGGTAGTAAACAGAACCGCCTTCTGCGTTTGCTGTTTTGTCATCTGCGGAAGCATCTGTTGCTTCTGCATCTGTTGCTTCTGCATCTGTTGCTTCTGCATCTGTTTTTGCATTTGTGTCTGCATCTGCAGCTCCTTCATTGCTGCTGCCGCAACCTGTCAGCATGGATGCTGTCATGGTCACTGCAAGTCCGAGTGCCAGTAATTTTTTTACATTTTTCATAAACTCATCTCTCCTTTTCTTATCCTTCAGAACTCTGTGTTCTTGTTGATGAACTTATCTTAGCAGAGAAACTCGGGGGAGTATTAGCAATTTAAAAACGTAAACTATCAAAAATCATACATGCCTGTCTATTCTTTTTTATACTTCTTTTTTATACTTCTTTTTTTCTTTTTTATGCTTCTTTTTTCCTGTTTCATACCGTTTTCTATTCTTCCTTCTTCGATTCCGTTATACTCTCCGTGAGCATTCTGACAAAATCTGCCTGGGTGATCTTTTTCTGTGCCAGCGCCGGAAGCGCCTCCGAAAGCGTGCTCTCCTGCAATACAGAATTCCATTTTACCTGATAATTCGGTACGATCTGCGGCTGACCGCAGTACGCCCGGATATAATCCTGCAAAAGACGTGATGTGTTCTGATCCTGCGAAAACAGATCTTCCTTCAGCTTCTTGTTTTTCTTCGTACGGAATTTCAAAAATTCGACCGCGCCCTGCTTCACCTCATCACTGTAGCTGTCTACTACCGCCCAGCCGAAGGTTTCCGGAGAAGAAATCAGCTTATTACCCGGGAACGGTGAAAATCTGACTTTTTCCCTGAATTCCTCCGGGAGCTGGTCGATCATCCAGTAGCCGTTTGCCAGCATGGCAGATTTTCCGGCAATAAAATTATTGTATGCCACATCAAAATCCGCATTCATGGCATCCTTTGTCGTATATTTATAAAGCTTTTGCAGTGTATCTGCCATATGATAGATGCAATCCTTCTGATAGCTGACCGGATACAGTTCATTCATAAACGCCGCACCTTCCTCACTGTCTGCCATTTCAGCGGTTGCCAGCAGCATGGCGGACCAGCCGGTTCCTTCCGTGTGCAGCCCAAGCGGTGTGATTGCCCTTGCCTGCAGCTTCTCGCAGCAATCCCAGAATTCCTCCCACGTCTGCGGAAATTCCTCGATTCCTGCCTGCTCAAACAGCTCTTCGTTCCAGAAAATACCAGAACAGGAAAATGCCGCCGTACTGACCGGCCCCAAATAAACGCTTCCATCTTCCTCACTGCAGCTATCAAGCACAACCGGTTCTATCATCTGTTTCCATTCCTGATCTGCCTCTATATAAGGTGCCAGATCCACAATCCTGTGATCTTCGACCAGCAGGCGGTAATAAGAAGGCAGCATACGCAGATCCGTGATGACCGCCGGCAGCTTATCCGTCACATTCAGTCGTTTCAGATTCTGTCTGTAATCACTCTCCGTTTCCATGATCCATTCCACTGCGATATGGTATTTTCCTTTATAGGTAATATTAAAAGCATCCACCAGCTCCTGCTCACTTTTCTTTCCGCTGGTAGGACTGACCGTCAATATCATGGGAATCTCAACAGCTTCCTCTTCGTTATCCGTCTTCTGTATCTGTTTTTTCCCACATCCGCCAAGCAAAACAGCAGTCAGACATAAGCTCATTAAGATGTACACGCTGCGCCGTACTTTTAATTTTCTTTTCGCGTTCATATGTCTGTCACCTCACACTCTGTCCAATACCAGCCTCGGAATCCTGATCACAAACGTTGTCCCATCCTCTTTCGCGATCACATAAAAGGAAACACGCCCCTCATATGCCAGCCTGAGTCTTGTCAGCACATTCACAAGCCCATAACCGTTCTTTTTGCTTTTGAAACTTTCCTTCATCTCAGCGATCGACATCTGCATCAGACCATTGATCTTCTCACATGCATCCGGCGCAATCGGTGTTCCATTGTTATATGACGTCAGCACCAGTTCCTCCTCTTCCCTCCGGACTGTAATCTCTATCCTGTAATGTGCAGACTGTCCATCAAACCCGTATTTAATAGCATTTTCCACCAGCGGCTGTAAAACAAGCTTCAGCATCCGTTCCTTGTCCGCATCCACTTCGCAGTGTATCTCATACCGGAACAGATCCGCATTCCTGATCTGCTGGATTTCCATATAGTTTCTCACGTTTTCCAGCTCATCCGCTACTGATACGATTTCTTCTCCTTTGCTTAAGGAAAGCCGCAGATATTTGGAGAGTGCCTGAATCATACGCATGGTCGTCTCTTCCTTATTTATACGCGCCAGCATGTAGATCGTATCCAGTGTATTATACAAAAAATGCGGATTCATCTGGTTCAGAAGCATATTGACCTCGACTGTCCGCAATTCTTTTTCCTGCGATTTTACCTCTGCCACAAGCTGCTCGATATTACCCAGCATTTCATTATAAGAATGACCAATCTGATCCAGCTCTGTTTTGGTATGTAGCTCTTCCATCCGCGTATAATCATTTCCGTGAAATCCTGCCATCTTTTTGCTGATCTTCTGAATCGGCCGGGAAAGGATCCGTGAAAAGTATACGCTGAGAATCAGTGCCAATACCATCGTAAACAAAAAAATCAAAAGCATCACGGTCATTATTCTTCCCATCCCCGCATGCAGCACATGATCCGGTACATAAACAGAAACTGTCATCCCGCTTTCCTTCTGCCTGTATGCACACAGCATACCATGTCCTATTTTCCCCCTGCTGATGATCATTCCGTTTCCTTCGGTTGCAAGAATCCGCTCTTTTGCAAGTATCAAAGGTTTCCTTGCCTCATCACTATCGTTATTTTGAAAGCAGACTTCACCGTCCGCATCCATGATCTGCATCAGAATACCTTCTTCTGCCAGATCGCTGTCTCCGGTAATATTCTGAAAAAAAACAGGATCCATTTTCAGAAACAGCATTCCGGGTTCATGCTCATAGTTCATGTTTCGGATATAACGCCCTATAAACAACGCGTCCTTTCCTGTCCCGAACAGTGTATCCTTTGTCCAGAACCATGTCGTTGTCGCATAAGTCCCCTGCAAAAACTTCTCCATGTCACTTTCCCTGAATTTGTGATATGTGAGTTTTGAATAGGATCTTGTATATACATTTTTTTTATTATCCACATAACAATATTCTGCCACATCATCCAGATTGATAAATGCAAAATACCGGCTCAGCGCACTTCTCTGGGTTCTGCTCATAGCTGATTTACGCAGACTTTTCTGCACACCGTCATAAACGATACAGTCCGCTGTCGCCTCATCCGTTTTATCAAACAAAAGATCCATTGCAGCGCCCAGGTTTTCACACATGGTATTATAATTATCCATCATTACGGTTTCCTGATTTTTCTGCACGACCCAGCCGACGCCCGTACCACACAATACCATGGCAGATAACAGAAGACATACTGTATACTTCAGATATCTTATTTGAATGCCTGATCTCTTCTCCTTTTTTTTCATGCTTCATATTCCTTTTTATAGTCGCTTGGCAATATACCGGCGTACTGCTTAAACAAATGTGTAAAGTACGAGGGATTACTGATACCAACCGTTTCGCATATCGTACTGATGCTCGCATCCCCCTCTTGCAGCATTTTCTTTGCTTTCTCCATCCGACGCTGTAATAAATATTGCTTGAATGTCATCTGCATGGCGTTTTTAAACACACGTCCGAAATATACCGGATTCAGGAACACATATGATGCGACCGAAACAATTGACAGGTTTTCATCCTGCAGATTTTCTTCTATAAAGCCAAGTGCATCTGCCATATATTTTTCGGCTGATTTTCCGTCATCTCCTGCTGCAATCTCTTTTCTGTCCTGAGTTGCTTCCAGAAGAATTTTATAGCAGACATCGATTGCCCTGGAAGGGCTCAAATTCTGCAGATTCTGGTAGTACCTGCCAAATTTGTCCCGTAGTCTGTCTGTCATCCCATATGTCTCCATCAGCATATCATCTGCATGGATCATCAGATAATGAATATAGCCGCACTGTTTTTCCTCTTCCGGCGGCAGCTGATATATAAAAGAAACAAATGCATTTTTCAGATCCGCATCCGCATTTTTCCGTATCGCGCTGAGCACAGACGAAATCGCATCCATCATCTCTCTCTGCTTAAAATCCTCCTCCGTCTTCCGGATCGCAAAAATGCCTTCATTGTTTTCACCTGCCTGCATAAGGATCCGGTCTGCTTCCACACAACTTGCCTGCAGTCCTTCTATTCCCTTATAAGGCCTTGAAACAGCCATGGCAAGCGGTCTGCTGATCGCATTTCTTGCCTCTTCCAGCATCTGTCTTGCCTTTTGTACAGCTCCGTTATCCTCTGTATGCAGAATATAAATCAGCACGCCCGATCTTCCTATAAAATGATAGCAGGGATATAACGGCAGCAGTTCCCTTTCCAGAAACTCCGCTAACGCCAGACGGCTGTTTTCAAAATCCGCCGGGGAAGTAATCTGATATACAAGATCGATATCCGCAAACACAGCAATATATTTTTCATTTGGCTGCGGTATTTCCTCCAGCATTTCAAAAATTTCCATCATCTGCTTTTGTAATATCTCCCCGCGGATATATTTCTGCACCATAACCTGCAGAAAATTATTTTCATCCCTTCGCAGGATATTTTCCATTTTATGCAGCTTCTGCGTTTCCCGGATCTTTTTCATGCACTGCTCGTAGGCACCTCTCATGGTTTCCGTCAGCTTATCATCCTCGATTGGCTTTAAAAGATAAGCGTACGCACCCATATCGCAGGCTTTCTGTGCATATTCAAAATCCCTGTAGGCACTGAGCACAATAAACAGGCAGTCAATGCCTCTTTTTGCCATTTCCTCCATGACCATCAGACCACTGATCTGCCGCATCCTGATATCCGTCAGCACAACATCGGGCCGCTCTTTTTCAATTACCTCGATCGCCTGCTCGCCGCTCATGGCACTTCCGACAACACGAAAGCCCATCTGCTCCCAGTCATAAGTCTGCAAAAGTCCCTGCAGCAGAATTGCCTCATCATCCACGATCACCAGTTTTAATAATTCCATGCCCTGCCTTCCTTTCTGTTCATCGCCCACAAAAGGGCAGACTGTGGCAGTTTATCCATTATATATATTTATAATAGTACCTGTTTTAAACACCCGATACTTTTTATTCTGTCCGGATCGCAGCCAATGGGCTTAATTTCATCGCCCGCAGGGACGGGAAAAATCCTGCTATCATACCAACTAGAACCGCAAATACGATTGAGATAACCGCCAGCCACCATGGAATATAGGATAGTCCCACACTGGCACTGACCGCTTGGTCCACACCCAGATCAGCTGTTTTGACCACAGAATTGATCACGCCAGACAGTCCGTAACTCAAACCAAGTCCGACTACGCCGCCGATCAGACCGATATAGCCTGCCTCCATCAAAAACATACTCTGGATATTACGCATATCACAGCCAAGTACCTTCATAATACCGATCTCTTTTGTGCGCTCATAGATTGACATCATCATTGTGTTCGCGATCCCGATTGCCGCAACAAAGAGTGAAACCGCACCAATCCCGCCGAGTGCCAGCTGGATATATTTGTACTGTCCCTGCATGGATGCCACCCACTCCGCATTTGAGGTGGCCTGATAGCCCATATCATTGATCTCATTCTGCACCTGCTGGACATAATCCATGTTATCTACATTCACAATAACACTGGTATAGTAAATATCTTTATATGCCTTCCCATTTGCCGTCGTTGGCTGTCCGGGGATCACGGAACCTCTGAATTCCTTACGCAGAAGTGTTTTGAGCTGTTCCAGATCACAGAATACGTAACTACTGTTACTGTTATAATCCTCCATACCGCCTGCCATGACACCTGCTGTATCCACCACATATTTCTTTGGAACAGTCACTGCCTGTCCTTTATCATCCGTACCGCCCCAGATTGCATTATAATAACGATCCACATCAAAGACATACAGGATCGTATCCTGCATCAGATCAATATCCGATAATGTTCCGTTGTACCAATAGCCCTCTCCGGTCTTATCATTATAGAAATCACCCAGCACCATATTGCCGTATACAACGGAAAGCTGACCTTCTCCCGGCTGGGGGAGACTGCCCCTTCCCAGATCAAGCTGCAGATTCTGCATTTTATCCGCTGCCACACCTCTGAGCTGGATATTTGCCTGAAAACCGCCGGAAATAGCAAGTGCATCAGTATCCAGCACCGGATAGGCGTCTTTCACATGATCCAGCTGTAGGATATTTTCCACCAGAGCATCATCCAGATGCTCCGCTGTCTGTGACTTGGAAGCGGCTCCGGTAATAGAGGAATCCACCGTATAAGAATCCTGTTCCGTTACAGTAACGGTTGTTATTCCACCATATTTTTCGATTTCAGCCATCGATGCTCTGGAAAGCCCCAGTCCGAGGGAGATCATGACCACAATAGACGCGGATCCGACCACAACACCAAGCACGGTCAGAAACGTCCGCACTTTTCGTTTCCACAGACTGCTTAAGCTCATGCGAAACATATCACGAAATTTCATCCGCGTCGTCCTTTCCGTTTTTATCCTTTTCTCCGTCATCTACAGAATCTGTTTCTTCATCATCCTCTTCCAATAGATCTAATTCCTCTGCCAGAAGTTTCTTTGCCTTCCGCTTTTTCAGGAGAATTACAATAACAACCGCTATTGTAAGCAATACAACACCGATCAGTGTAATGATCACAGCCTTTTTACTGCTTCCCGTGGAATCATCATATTCCACTTCCTCCATATCCCAGTCATCCATACCGGCCAATCCTGTATCTTCTGTCACCATCAGCGTCATTTCCTGTTCGTAGCTGGATTCATTCCCTGCTTCATCTTCATAGGTGATAACTGCCTTGATCGTTCCATCGTCTTTTGTGGCAGCCTGTCCTGTCACAAGTGCATCTACCGTTCCGGTACCGCCTGCTTCAATCTTACCGATAAAGCTCTCACCGCCTGTGACGGAATCTCCTTCAAATTTTACCTGTACATTGTACAGTGTTGTTTTTCCTGTATTGTAAATACTGAACATGATGTCAGCTTCGTTTCCGACCGAGATCGTAGCAGGCAGGATCTCAGGTGTGCTGAGCTCAAATTTTGCAGCCTGATGGATCGGGATCGATACATCTGCCGTAGACGTATACGCCGTATAAGCATCATCCTCATAATCCATTGTTACGTCAAGCTGATATGGTTTTTGTGACAAATCAGACTTTGCCGTCATTTCTATCGAGAGATCTGTTGTCGCATTTTTGCCGATAGAACTGATATAAGCCGTATTGGAGCCGGAAGTCGGCAGAAAAGCCGCATAGGTATTTTCCGTATCACTGCCTTCCGACGGTGCGTTAAAATTAACCAGCATATTGGATACTGCCGTTCTCTTGGATGTATTTTTCAGATGCAATGTCAGCGTAAAGGTATCTCCTGCATTGACTTCCGCAGGATCTGTCGTAAAACCTGTCACAATGACACGCGGCGTCGAACTGCCGCTTCCTTCCGTTTCCACATTTCCGCTGCCCGGTGCTCCGACAACCTTCACATAAGTAGTCAACGTTGCACTTTCGGCTTCCGTTCCTACATAATATAAAGCAGTAAACTGCAGCTTGTAGTACCCTGACGGTGCATCCTCTCTTGTCTTCAGCGTCCATGTCAGTTCACGTCTTCTGTCCATATCACTCTGTCCGTTGCCTTTGCCGGGCAGATCTGTGATCGTCTGGGTATAACCGCTCGTTTCAATCTCAAACGGCCATTCCGTTACCGAATTTGATATAACCGGTGTAACAGATATGTTAGCCAGATTAACACTTCCCATATTGACAACCGGCAATACAATATTGACATTTTGTCCGTAGGTTGCGACCGGCGTGACCCAGTCACCACCCACCATCACAAAATCGCTCGTGGAAGATGGATTCACGCTTGCGTCATCCTGTCCGTTGTTATCGTCTCCCGCCACCAGTGCATCGACTGCCGCCTTTGCACTTGAAACGCAGTCCTCAATACTGGCAGAAGTGGAAAGACCCGATTTATTCTTATCCTTATCCGCAGTTCCGATCAGCTCCTGATACTTTGCAACAAGCTCATCTATCTTTTTTGCGGTTTCCGCATCGGTCTTCAGCTTTGTAATACTGCCGTAGTCCCCGATCTCTTTTACCGCATCTTCTTTTTCTTTCTGCAGTGTATCTGTCTTTGACTGTGTCTGCGTCGTCTGCTGTGTCCCCGCTGTCTGCGTTGCCATAACAGGTGTTACATTTCCCAGAACAAGCATTGCAGACAGAAGTGCAATTCCCGTTTTTTTCAATTTCATAGTCATGAAACGAACTCCTCCTTTATTTCATGCGCTGTATGCCCATTATTGTTCTCTTCCTGCTTCAATACTGACGATCTTACCGTCAGAAATCCGGAAAATCCGGTCTGCAAACCCGGCCAGATGGTCGTCATGCGTTACCATAACAAGCGTCTGGTTTTGTTCATGTATGATCTTTCTGATCAGCTCCATTACTTCCGCCGAAGTATGAGAATCCAGATTGCCCGTCGGTTCATCCGCAAAAATAATCTGCGGATTGACAACAAGTGCCCTTGCAATTCCGACTCTCTGCTGCTGTCCGCCTGACATCTGCGTCGGTTTATGGTTCTTATGTCCGGAAAGCCCTACCAGATCAAGCACCTGCGCTGCTTTTTCCAGCCTTTTTGCCTTATCCATTCCCTGAAAGGTAAGCGGCAAAGCTACATTTTCCACAGCACTTAAAGCCGGCAGAAGATTAAACGACTGAAAGATAAAGCCGATATGTTCTCTTCTGAACTTTACGAGCTGGTTTTCACTTTTCTTTTCGATATGTTCTCCCGCGATCACGATCTGTCCCTTTGTCGGTTTTTCAAGTCCTGCCAGCATATTCAAAAGTGTAGACTTACCGGAACCGGATGTACCTACGATAGAACAGAACTCTCCCTTTTGAATGGTGAAATCCACGCCATTCAGCGCCTTTACCTTACTGTCACCAACTCGGTATACCTTATAGAGATCTTTTACGCGGATAACTGTTTTACCTGCCATCTATCGCTCCATTTTCCAAAATGCCGCACTGTATGGTGCCAACTCACTGCCACCGCCAAAATCATGTATATCGCCCGTTATTAAATCAACAGCCTGTCCACAGCCCGCATCAAAATGTGCTGTGTAGCTGTTCTCATCCGCATTGATCGCAACGAATACTCTTTCACTTTCTGTCTCTCTTGCAAAGATGCACTGTCTGTTTGTCAGTACCACGCTGCGGAAGCTTCCATAATTCAACGCTTCGCTGTTCTTCTTTGCTTCTGCCAGCTTTGTAATAAAAGCAGACAGGTCATTATATACAGGTGCATCAAAGCTTACGCGAAGCGCCGGATCCCCCTCGCTCTTATTAGCCTTTGCGCCCCATTCACTTCCGTAATACACACATGGGATGCCCGGCATACCAAACATCATCGCATAAATAAGCGGCAGATGCTTTTCGTTTGTCAGATTGCTTGCAATTCTCGAAACATCGTGGTTATCCACAAATGATAACAGATGTTTTCCTTTATATAACGTCCAATTCTCCGGTCCGAACTGACGCAGCAAAGAATGAACGATCTCAAACATGTTCATGCTGTTGAAGCTGGAGAACAGTCCCTTGTAACACTCGTAATTCGTTACGGAGTGGAACATCTGGTCATTCATCATTCTGTTATAATCGCCATGCAGCATTTCCCCTACCAGAAAGAAATCCTGCTTCTGACTGTCACAGAAGCTCCGCAGCCGTCTTGCGAAGTCTTCGTCCAGGCAATATGCCACATCAAGGCGCAGTCCGTCGATATCAAATTCCTCGATCCAGCCCTTGATCGCGCTGAAAATATGCTGTACCACCTCTTCATTTCTGAGGTTTAATTTGACCAGATCATAGTTGCCTTCCCAGCCTTCATACCAGAGACCGTCATTATAATTGGAATTGCCGCCGAAATCGATCCGGGCAAACCAGTCTTTATAACGTGAGTTTTCCCGGTTCTGTAAAACATCCTGAAATGCCCAGAATCCTCTGCCCACATGATTGAACACGCCGTCCAGCACAACACGGATACCTTCCTTATGTAATGCATCACATACTTTGGCAAAATCTGCATTCGTGCCAAGACGCTTATCGATCTTTGTATAATCTCTTGTATTATAGCCATGCGTATCAGATTCAAACACCGGCGAGAAGTAGATTGCATTTGCTCCCAGCTTTTTGATGTGCGGGATCCAGTCGATCACTTTCTGAATTCTGTTTACTTCCACACCATCGTTTTCAAACGGAGCGCCGCAAAAGCCCAGCGGATAAATCTGATAAAACACACTTTCATATGCCCACATAATTCCATTCCTCTTTTCTGAAGTTTGTTTTTCTTATCTTGTTTTTCTTATCTTGTTTTTCTTTAGCGCTCATTATGATTTGCTCACGAATTCCGTGCTGTCGCACTCCATATCCTGCTACGGTATCCCTTGCAGGATATTCGTTCGCTAATGGCGCTAGAAAAACAAATGCCACCTGTCATGGAACCACGGCTCACGCACAATCGTCTACGACGATGAACCGCGGCTACATCATGCATCTTTGATGCATGACAGTTGTCGCTTGTTTTTCTTTAGCGCTCATTATTATATCACACTCCGGTTGCAAAACCAAGATATGGCTCCCGGATTCCGGCATGGTTTTTGTGAAATATATGTGACTGCTTCCATTTTGCATTTTCATTTTGCATCTGCTGTTATTTTATAGATGTATCTTTTTCAGTTAACATAAACATATTATGGATTTCTCTTTATTTTGCAAGATGTCTTGCAAGATGTTTTTTATATCTGCAAGAGTGACATTTGGAATAAGTTATCCACTTTTCCCGAGAAATCCACACTTTCCACATAGTTATCCACAGATTATGACAAACCTGTCTTATCCGAAATTTGCTGTCCAAAATTGCAAAAAATGCATGTCATAATTGATTTTTCGAGTTTTCTCGACATTTTATCAATTTCATAACATGCATTCTTATTTTTCTTTTATGTCAACTTTCCTATGTGGATATCTTTGCGTTTCAAGTGTTATTTATCATCCTTGGTGTATTTCCAAAAGTTATCCACCGCCTCTGCACAGGTTGCCCCCGTTACACACCGGTAGGACTGCCACTCCCGTGGGAACAGCTTCTGATAACCGGTCTGCAAAAAACGGTCATCCAGAAGTGCTACAATCCCACGATCCGTTTCGCTTCTGATCACTCTGCCTGCTGCCTGCTGTACCTTGTTCATGCCCGGATAGCGATAGGCAAAATCAAAGCCGTTTTTTCCCTCCGCATTAAAATAATCCTTCAACAATTCCCTCTCAAAGCAGACCTGCGGCAGACCGGTTCCCACAATAATGGCACCGATCAGACTTTCCCCCTTCAAGTCGATCCCTTCCGAGAAAATACCTCCCAGCACACAAAAGCCGAGCAGACTCTTATCCTCCTGTTCAATCTCCATATGCACAAGGCTTTCCCATGAGGCAGCTCTGCTTCTATCATCGGTATCCGGATGAGGTTCTGCTATTGCAAAACGCTTCAGGAACTGCTCTCTTGCCGCTTCATTCATATACTCCTGCTGCGTGATACACTCCTGTGTTTCTTCTATATAAAAGCGATCCATATAACAGTTATATACCTGCTCCAAAAACTGGTGGGACGGAAAGAAGATCATATAATTACCATTCCTCTGCGCTACAATATCAGAAATATAGGAAGCAATATGATAATATTCCAGTTCGCAGCGTCTCGTGTAACGGCTTGTGACATCACTTGCCAGAAGCAGCTGCATCTGTTCCTTATGAAATGCAGAGCTTGCATACACTTCAAAATCTTCCTTCGTTCCGCCTAAAAGCTGCTTATAATACTGGATGGGCAGAAATGTCGCCGAAAACAGGATGGATGCAACCCCCTCGTCCATACATTCCTGCAGGCGCGAAGATGGATCGATACAATACTCCCGGATCAGGAAGCTGCCATCCTCCCTGAGACGCGTATAGATCCTGTAGTGGTCATCCAGCCGCTCACTGACGTCCAGAAACCGTCCGGCTTCAAAATAAAACTGCAGAATTTCTTCCCGCACCGGACTATCCTCATGATCCTCCAGATAAGTACCTATCGCGCTGTGCAGTCTGGATAGCTGCATTGTAAAGCTGCCTGCTGATTCCACGACCATATCACATTGCTCCTTTTTGAGCGCAAGCAATTCCTTATTACAGCGGTCAATATATTTATCCAGTCCCGTCTTATATTCTTTAACAGTCTTCTTCAAAGTAAGAAAATCTTCTTTCACAAGCTGTGCACTGTACATTTCCCGCCCACGTTCCACAAGATTGTGTGCTTCATCGACAAGAAACAGATAAGGGCCTTTGGTCCCCTCCGCAAAAAAACGTTTCAAGTGCACATAGGGGTCAAACAGGTAGTTATAATCACAGATCACCGCATCCGAAAACAGGCTCATATCCAGCGACATCTCAAACGGACAGACCATAAACCGCTCCGCATACTCCAGCACAGTATCCCGGTCAAAGCAGTCCCGTTCCTGCAAAAGTGCATAAATGGCATCATTGATCCTGCTGAAATGTCCTTTTGCATAAGGGCAGTCCACAGGATTGCAGCTGCATGCCTCCATTGGGCATATCTTTTCTTTTGCGGTCAGCAGCACGGTTTTATAGCAAAGTCCGTTTTCTGCCAGGATTGAGAACGTTTCTTTCGCTACTGTCCTTGTGATCGTTTTTGCCGTCAGATAAAAAATCCTGTCTGCCTTTTCCTCCCCGACTGCCTTCACCGCCGGGAAGATCGTAGAGATTGTCTTGCCTACGCCGGTCGGTGCCTGAATGAACAGCTTCTTTTTGTGGCAGATCGTCTGGTACACATGTCCGACCAGTTCCTTCTGCCCTGTGCGGTAATCAAACGGAAAAGCAAGCGCATGAATGCTCTCCTGCCGCTTCTGATGCCATTCATAGGTAAAGTCCGCCCATTTTTTATATTGATCCATAAGATTCCAGAACCAATTACGGACTTCTACCCTTGTATAGGTTTCATGGAAATACTTAATCTCTTCCGTATCCATGTTGCAATAGGTCATACGGACACCGATCTCCCGCAGGTCTTCTTTTTCTGCCACAATAAATGCATAACAGAGCGCCTGCATCAGATGTACTTTCTTTGGCTCCCTGATATGCTTCAGTTCCTGGTAGGTTCCCTTGATCTCATCTACGATCACCTGTCCGTTTTCCCGGTGGATCACGCCATCCGCACGTCCCTCAATCTGAATTTGATAGTTCTCATATGGTACGATATAACGAAGAGGCACCTCCGCTTCATACTCCAGCCCCATGCGTTTCTGGATCATTCTGTGGATCCTGCTTCCGTCCTGCATGGCATCTGGCGAAGCCGCATGTCTGTTATCAATATCGCCTTCCCGGAAAATAAATTCCACAAGATTCCGCACCGAAATCTGAATATCCACGTTGGTACCTCCCTTCTGTTTTCTCTGCCTGTGTTTTCTGCCTGTATTTTTCTCTATATTTGCTATCTGCTATAATCTGTATTTTTATCCATGTTTCCTTCCTATTTTCCATACTGCATGGATTCTCCGCCCGGAGCCTCCTCCCGAATTCTCTGCATGGATCCTCACATAGCATCTTTCTTATTGTCTCCCACCGCATGGAAGGTGTCAAGTATCGTATGCAGGTTATGGATGATGGTCTGCCTTTTATCTCCTGCTGCCATTCATACACATTTGTTGAAAATCATTATTTGGGATGAATACCAATACAAAATCCGGCAAACAGAGACGAGATACGCTCTGCGAATCTCGCTCTGATTAGCGGTCGTCAAATGCGTGCATTTTCCTCGTCGCCATAACAAAAAACACCCCCGACAACGTCGGGGGTGTTCGTCTGTTTCTGCAATATAATTAGCAGGCCATTGCATACTTGCCAAGATATTTTTCAAAGCCTTCATCATAGCCGTGACAGCATACTGTCAATGCCTGTCTGAAGTCCAGAGCTAATACGCCTAAAATGGATTTTGCGTCTACTGTATAGTGATTATAAGAAATGTCAATGTCAAAATCGCACGCGGATGCTCTCTTTACAAATTCCTTTACCTCATCATGTCTTAAAAAAATCTTGTGTTGTGTCATAGAAATTACCACCTTTCTTACTATGCCAGAATACTGATTTTTGTTTCATTGTTTGCATTATACCCAATTCACGCCAAAAGTAAAGTATTTATTTTAATACAATTTTGCTTTTGGATCTTTTCCGTGCAATCCTGCACAGTGCATTTGTTTCCCATCTGCCGGCATTGTGAAAATTTCACTAATGAAATGTGGTATCCTTTCACTTTTTTGCACATTTTTCTTGCATTATATGTCTTTTTTTCATTTTGCGAGTCAAAATGATGTATTTTTTACTGAACATACAGATTAGAATAACCCATCAGGCTTTCATCTACTTCACGTGCACATTCACGTCCCTGTCTGATCGCTTTGACAACCAGAGATTGTCCTGTGTGCATATCGCCCGCTGCAAAGACATTTTTCACGTTTGTTTTAAAACTATCTTGCTCTGTCTTCACATTGGTTCTTGGCGTCAGCTCCACCTTAAAAGCATCCGTGACGTATTTCTGTGCTCCCAGAAATCCTGCAGCAATGAGTACAAGCTCGCAGTCCATGATCTTTTCACTGCCTGCTACTTCTTTACTATTCATTCTGCCTGTCTGAGGATCCTTTTCCCATGCAAGTTTTACAATCTTAACCGCTTTCAGCCTGCCGTTTTTATCTTTGATGAACTCCTTTACCGTGGATTCATAAATACGCGGGTCATGCCCGAATACAGCGATCGCCTCCTCCTGACCGTAATCTGTCTTACAGATCTTCGGCCATTCCGGCCACGGGTTGTTTGCCGCACGTTTGTCCGGTGCCTTAGGCATCATTTCGATCTGTGTCACGGATTTACAGCCATGTCGCATACAAGTACCGACACAGTCATTTCCGGTATCGCCGCCACCGATGATGATCACGTTTTTGCCCTTTGCGCTGACATAATTTCCGTCCTTGAAATCAGAATCGAGAAGCGATTTTGTATTCCGGCTCAAGAAATCAACCGCAAAGTAAATGCCTTCCGCATCTCTGCCCGGTGCTGTAATGTCACGCGGGTTGGAAGAGCCGCAGCAGAGTACAACACGGTTAAAGTCCGCAAGCAGCTTTGCCGGCTTGATATCCTTACCGATATCTGTATTTGTCACAAATGTGATACCTTCTGCTTTCATCACGTCGATCTTCCGGTCAATGATCCGCTTTTCCAGCTTCATATTCGGAATACCGTACATGAGCAGTCCGCCGATCCGGTCATGACGTTCAAATACCGTTACCAGATGCCCACGCTTATTGAGCTGGTCTGCAACAGCAAGTCCGCTCGGACCGCTGCCGATTACCGCAACCTTTTTACCGGTTCTCACTTTGGGCGGATGCGGCAAAGCATAACCCTTTTCATATGCATTTTCTATGATGGCGTACTCATTTTCCTTAGTTGCCACCGGATCTCCGTAAAGTCCGCACGTACATGCATTTTCGCAAAGTGCCGGGCAGACACGGGAGGTAAATTCCGGGAAGTTATTTGTCTTTTTCAGTCTGTTATATGCCTGCTGCCAGTTTCCGGTATATACCAGATCGTTCCATTCCGGAACGAGGTTGTGCAGCGGGCATCCGCTCGTCATACCGCACAGATCCATCCCTGCCTGACAGAACGGTACACCGCATTCCATACATCTTGCACCCTGCAGCTGCTGCTTTTCTTTCGGAAGGTGCGTATGGAATTCATTAAAATGTTTGATTCTCTCTTTCGGTTCCTCGGCTACTGAAACCTGTCTTTCATACTCCATAAAGCCTGTTGGTTTTCCCATGCTGCCACCTCCTACTTATTTTTGTTGGCATAAAATGCCTCGATCTGTGCCTGTTCTGCGGAAAGTCCTTTTTCCTCCATCTGCACGATCGCTTTCAGCATACGTTCATAGTCATGTGGGATGATCTTCTTGAACTTCGGCAGATACTCTCCGAAGTTATCGAGGATCTGTTTGCCCTTTTCAGAATTTGTATAAGCAACATGCTCCTTGATCATATCCTTCAGCTCCAGTACATCGTATTTGGATGTAATTTCGGAAGAAGAAACCATGTCTTTGTTGACCTTTGTATACAGATCATTGTTTTCATCGAGTACATAAGCGATACCGCCGCTCATACCGGCTGCAAAGTTCTTGCCGACACATCCAAGGATGACTGCACGGCCACCTGTCATATATTCACAGCCGTGATCGCCGACACCTTCCACAACAGCGATCGCACCGGAGTTACGAACGCAGAAACGTTCTCCCGCTACACCGTTGATAAAGGCTTTACCGCTTGTTGCGCCGTACAGTGCCACGTTACCGACGATAATGTTCTCATCCTGCTTGAATTTGCTGCCCTTCGGTGGATATACGATCAGCTTACCGCCTGAAAGTCCTTTGCCGAAGTAGTCATTGGAATCGCCGACAAGTTCCAGTGTCAGACCTTTTGGAATGAAAGCACCAAAGCTCTGACCGCCGGCTCCGTTACAAAGTACACGGTAGGTATCCTCAGGTAACGTATTATAGAAGCGCTTCGTGATCTCTGCACCAAGGATCGTACCGAATGCCCGGTCTGTATTGGTGACATCCACTTCAATACTTCTCTTTGCACCTGTCTCCAGTGCTTTGCCAAGCTGCTTTAAGAGTACCTTTTCATCCTTAGTTTTTTCCAGATGGAAATCATATGCCTGTTTCGGATCAAAGGTTACCTTCTCCTTACTTCCTGCATATGGGTTATTTAAAATATTGCTCAGGTCGATACGTTCGTATCTGGCATCCAGTCCCTCGCGCACCTTCAGAAGATCAGTACGTCCAACCAGTTCATCGATCGTATGGATACCAAGCTGTGCCATATATTCACGCATTTCTTCTGCAATAAAGCGCATGAAGTTTTCGACATATTCCGGTTTGCCGCGGAAACGCTTACGAAGCTCCGGATTCTGGGTTGCGATACCAACCGGACAAGTATCCAGATTGCAGACACGCATCATCACACAGCCCATCGTTACAAGCGGTGCTGTTGCAAAGCCGTATTCCTCAGCACCCAGAAGTGCTGCGATCACAACGTCACGACCGCTCATCAGCTTACCGTCCGTCTCGATGATGACCTTATTTCTCAGTCCGTTCATGATCAGTGTCTGGTGTGTCTCAGCAAGACCAAGCTCCCACGGAAGACCTGCATTGTGGATGGAGTTACGAGGTGCAGCTCCTGTACCGCCGTCATAACCGGAAACAAGCACTACCTGTGCACCGGCTTTTGCAACACCTGCTGCAACTGTTCCGACACCGGATTCCGATACGAGCTTGACAGAAATACGGGCATCTTTATTGGCATTTTTCAGGTCGTAGATCAGCTGCGCCAGATCTTCGATCGAATAAATATCATGATGCGGTGGCGGGGAGATCAGACCGACACCCGGTGTGGAATGACGTGTCTTTGCAATCCATGGATATACTTTACCCGCCGGCAGATGTCCGCCTTCACCCGGTTTTGCGCCCTGTGCCATTTTGATCTGGATTTCCTTTGCACTGGTCAGATATTTACTTGTTACACCAAAACGTCCACTTGCTACCTGCTTGATCGCAGAGCATTTGTTCAGTCCGTCCGGTCCGATGGAAAGCCGCTCCAGATCCTCGCCGCCTTCACCGGTATTGGATTTACCGCCCAGGTTGTTCATAGCTACCGCCAGGCATTCATGTGCTTCCTGTGAAATGGAACCATAGGACATCGCACCTGTCTTGAAACGTTTTACAATCGAATCAACACTTTCCACTTCATCAATGGAAATACCTTTTTTCGGATAGTTGAAATCCATCAGTCCACGCAGTGTCTTGATGCTTGTTTCATCATTCACGCAGGCTGTATACTGTTTGAACATCTCATAGTCGCCACGTCTTGTTGCTTCCTGCAGCAGATGGATCGTCTTTGGATTATACAGATGTTCATCACCGCCGGAACGCATCTTATGATGGCCCGGGCTGTCAAGTGTCAGGTCAGTTGCAAGCTCCAGCGGATCAAATGCCAGAGAATGCAGCTCGTCTACCTGCTGCTCGATATCCTTTATTGTAATACCGCCGACGCGGCAGACTGTATCTGTAAAGTATTTGTTGATCACATCATAATCGATACCAATCGCTTCAAAAATCTTAGAACCCTGATAAGACTGGATCGTGGAAATACCCATCTTGGATGCGATCTTGACGATACCGCTCAGTACCGCATGGTTATAATCGTCTACTGCCGCATAGTAGTCCTTATCCAGCATATGGTTGTCGATCAGTTCCTTGATGGACTCCTGTGCCAGATACGGATTGATCGCGCAGGCACCAAAGCCTAACAGTGTCGCAAAGTGATGTACCTCTCTCGGCTCTGCACTTTCCAGAATGATCGCTACGCTTGTACGTTTCTTTGTGGTAACCAGATGCTGCTGCAGAGCAGAAACTGCAAGCAGGGATGGGATTGCCACATGGTTTTCATCCACACCTCTGTCGGACAGGATGATAATGTTGACACCGTCACGGAACGCTCTGTCCACTTCTACGAACAGTCTGTCGATCGCCTTCTCCAGACTTGTATTTTTATAATATGTGATCGGAACAGTTTCTACCTTGAAGCCTTCCGCCTTCATGCTCTTGATCTTCATCAGGTCTGTATTGGTCAGGATCGGGTTGTTGACCTGCAGCACATTACAGTTCTTCGGTGACTCTTCAAGCAGGTTACCGTCAGTTCCGATATAAGTCGTTGTAGAAGTAACGACTTCCTCACGGATCGCATCGATCGGCGGGTTGGTTACCTGTGCAAACAGCTGTTTGAAATAGTGGAACAGCGGATGTTTTGCTTTGCTGAGTACCGGAAGCGGGGTGTCCACACCCATGGCTGCGATCGCTTCACTGCCATTTTTTGCCATCGGCAGAATGCTCTGCTTCAGCTCATCATACGTATAACCGAATGCTTTCTGCATACGCTGTCTTTCTTCATAGGTAAATTCCGGAACACGCTCATTCGGGATCTTTAAAGAATGCAGCTCTACGAGGTTGGAATCCAGCCATTCTCCATATGGCTCTTTTCCTGCATAAGCATCCTTGATCTCATCATCATCAATGACACGGCCTTTTACCGTATCCACAAGGAGCATCTTGCCCGGACGAAGTCTTTCCTTCTTCACGATCTTTGTCGGATCGATCGGCAGAACACCGACCTCGGAAGAAAGGATCAGTTGATCGTCATCCGTAATAAAATATCTGGAAGGACGCAGACCGTTACGGTCAAGAACCGCACCCATCACATCACCGTCCGAAAACAGGATAGAAGCCGGTCCGTCCCATGGCTCCATCATCGTTGCATAATAATGATAGAAGTCCTTCTTTTTCTGGGACATGGTTTTATTGTTTGCCCACGGCTCAGGAATCGTGATCATGACTGCCAGTGGCAGATCCATACCACTCATGACAAGGAATTCCAGTGTATTGTCAAGCATTGCGGAATCGGAACCGGATGCATTGATCACAGGCAGGATCTTGTGAAGCTCTCCGTGCAGATGCTCGGATTCCATATTCTCTTCACGGGCAAGCATCTTATCTGCATTACCGCGGATCGTATTGATCTCGCCGTTGTGCACGATAAACCGGTTTGGATGTGCTCTTTCCCAGCTTGGGTTTGTATTTGTGGAGAAACGGGAGTGTACGATCGCGATCGCTGATTCGTAATCCTCATCCTGCAGATCCTTAAAGAAGGTACGAAGCTGTCCGACAAGGAACATACCTTTATAGACGATCGTACGGCTGCTCAAGGATACCACATAGGTCACATCTGTAGACTGTTCAAAGACACGTCTGACAATATAAAGCTTCCGGTCAAAATCAAGTCCCTTTGCCACATTATCAGGCTTCTTGATAAATGCCTGCATAATATAAGGCATGCATTCGATCGCTTTATGGCCGAGCACGGACGGATAGGTAGGAACCTCTCTCCAACCTAAAAACTCCATGCCTTCCTTTTCTACAATGATCTCAAACATCTTTTTTGCCTGATTACGCTGCAGCTCATCCTGTGGGAAGAAGAACATACCTACTCCGTATTCTCTCTCCTTACCAATAGAAAAGCCGAGGGTATTTGTGACCTTTGAGAAGAACTTGTGTGATACCTGTGTCAGGATACCTACTCCGTCTCCGGTCTTACCCTCGGCGTCTTTGCCGGCTCTGTGTTCAAGATTTTCTACAATTCTAAGTGCGTTTTCTACGGTCGCCCTGCTCTTTTGTCCTTTGATATTTACGCAGGCACCGATACCGCAGTTGTCATGCTCAAACGATGACCGGTATAACGGCGGTCGTTTGGCAGATGGTTGTGCGTCAAACATATCTGACTCCTTTCCCTGTCTGCTGCCAGTCGGTTTTCTTTTGTTAGAGAAACTATACCTCTATTTTTTTCATTTGTAAATAGTAACTTTTTGGTAAATTGTCAGATTATTTGAATATTCATTTATTTTTGTATTATTGTTTGAATATTGTATTTATTTTTTATGATATGAGCCATTTAATATACAATTATTTTGCATATCCTCCCAGTTTTCTTTCCGGTTTTACAGATCCAGTCCATATTTCTTTGAAAATAATTGTTCCGGTTCTTCCTTTTGCAAAAAACATTATCTTGCCTGCCTGTAAAATTTCCGGTACAAAAGCAGGCTGACTGTCGTTGTAATGATCTCCGTGCAGGGGAAGGTCAGCCAGAACCAGTCAAGCCCCAGACGGGAAAAAGCATAGCCAAGCGGTACAAATAAGCACACCGTACGAAGCACCGTCAGAAAGGAACTCTGAAAAAACGAACCGACTGCCTGAAAGAAAACCGGGAATGTCAGTGAGCTGACAAGCGGCAGAAAGGCCAGCCCGATAATGTGAAATGCATGAATACCGATCCTGATCACTTCCTCATCTCTCGAAAAGACCCGCAGCATCGGCCCCGGGATCGTTTCAAAACAGAGCACACCTGTCACCAGCATAAAGCCCATGCCAAATAAAAGAGCTTCCATAACAGTTTTATGACACCTGTTCCAGTCTCCTGCGCCATAGTTATAGCTGATAACAGGCACAATACAGGTCTGCATCGCACCAAGTGGGATAAAGAAGATCGTCTGCCACTTGTAATACAGTCCTAACGTTGTCACTGCCTGATCGGAGAAGCCCTTTAAGATCATGTTCAGACCGAAAATGTAAAACGTATAAGCAGACTGCATCAGTATATTCGGAAAGCCCAGATAATAAATACGTTTGATATAATTTTTCCACGTAGAAACCGCAGGCACTTTCCGATAGCCCTTCGGCATGACAATGAGAGCTGCTGCGATCTGTCCTGCCACGGTCGCAACCGCCGCTCCCGCAATACCCATTTTGGGCACAAAGCCAAGCCCGAAGATCAGCACCGGATCCAGCATGATATTGACAACCGCTCCGGCGATCTGTGCCACCATCGGCAGACGCATATCTCCCTCTGCCTGCAAAACCTTTGTCCAGCCGCTTTCCAGAAAGAGCCCTATGCTGCACACACAGACAATCCGCCCATACACAATGACTTCCCGGATGACATCGGCTGATTTTGTAGAAATCCGTGCATAAGCGGGCATGAAAAAAAAGCAGAGCAGGGCAAACACGATCCATGACAAAACGGCAAGCGGCATTGCAAGCCCCGCACTCTCCTGACTTTCTTTTTCTCTCTCCAAGCCGCTGAAATGTGCCATCAGCGTATTGATCCCGACACCTGTCCCTACTGCCAGTGCGATCATCAACAGCTGCAACGGATATACGATAGACAGCGCAGTCAGTCCGCTCTCCGAATTACGTCCTACAAAGAAACTATCCACAATGTTATACAGTGCCTGGATCAGCTGTGCCAGCATAACGGGCGGTGCAAGCCGGAATAATATCTTTGCGATCGGATCCTTGCCAAAATCAACCGTTTTTTCCTTCATCTTTCCCTAAGCCTCTCTTAGCGTTTCTCTTTTTTCAAGCATCTTTATCGACTTCTTCATACAAAGAATACAAGTTGGTACAATATAGATACATGCTGACACCCATGCAGTCTGATCTGCAAAACAGATGGCGGTATAGCCGTAAGTACCTACGAATCCCAGGCTGACTACGGTTCTGGCGATCATTTCCGTGACACCGGAGAATACCGCTCTGCCCGAATAACCCAGTCCCTGTGTGACCATTCTCGCCACATTTAAAATTCCAAGACTCCAATAGAAGTATCCCATGCAGCGCAGATATTTGGCAGAAGCATCCAATACTTCCCCTGCATCTTTCTTGATAAAGATCATAGAAAGCGGTCTTCCCAAAAAGACCAGAATCACCCCTGCAAACAGTCCGTACAAAACTGCAACACTGATTCCTTCCCAGAATCCTTTTTTTATCCGGTCAGCCTTTCCAGCTCCCAGATTCTGGCTGCAAAATACGGAAGCTGCAGTACCGAATGCATCAAACGGGCACATGGTAAATTGTTTGATCCGCATACCCGCTGTAAACCCCGATACACAGATACTTCCAAGACCGTTGTTGGCAGACTGCATCACCATACTGCCGATCGCCGTGATGGAAAACTGGAATCCTGTCGGCAGTCCCATTTTTAAAAGCTCCGCACTTGTATTCCTCTGCATGATCCGATTTTCCTTTTCCAGCCATAAAAGCGGCATTTTTTTCTTAATAAAAAACAGACATAGTACCGCACTGACAGCCTGCGCCGTTACAGTTGCAATAGCTGCCCCCATACATCCCCAGTGTAAAACTATAATGCAGAACAAATCCAGAAAAATATTCAATCCTGCCGAAAAAGCCAGAAACAGAAAAGGTGTTCTGCTGTCTCCAACCGAACGCAGGATACTGGATAGATAATTATACATCAGCGTAAACGGGATGCCCAGAAATATAACGATCAGGTATCTGTATGCATCCGCATAAATATCAGACGGTACTGACAAGATATGTAAAATACTATTACATAAAAGGGAGCAGGTAATTGTCAGAATGACTGCGATCAACGCTGTCAGAGCTGCACCGTTAAATACGCAGTCCCGCATCTTTTTCTGATCCCCTGCGCCAAAATATTTCGCAATGGGAACGCCAAATCCCGCACAGCTTCCCATACAGAAACCAAGTACAAGGAACTGTACACTGCTGCTGGCTCCTACGCCGGCAAGTGCCTGCGCACCAAGTGTCTGCCCAACAATTGCTGCATCTATAATATTGTATGTCTGCTGCAAGAGATTCCCTGCCAGAAGCGGCATTGCAAAGCGCAGCATTAATTTCAGGGGGCTTCCCTCTACCATGGATGTTGACATAAGCTACCTTCTTTCCTCCTAGTATTATAACGATCCCGTTTTATTAGTCAAGATACCGCCAGATGATGCATGACATTATGGTGGAACCTCGCTCTTGCAAAATCTGCTTCGCAGATGAGCGAGGCTGCATCATGCATCTTTGATGCATGACATTATAAAAAAGGAAGCCACTGGGGCTTCCTTCCGTTTCATATTTTATATGTTCTACAGATCCAGCTTTTTTCGAATGATCGTCTCAAGCAGCTCAGCCGTTCCGCTTGTCCCAAGCAGTCCGCTGTTTATCATGATATCCTGATGATTTTCATCATTTGGCAGATATCCTGCATATCTGCTATGGTAAGATTCCCGTGCCTGATCCACTTCCTTGATCATCTTCCTTGCCTCCCGGGGATCCATACGCAGTACATCTACACAGTTTTTCAAACGCTGCTCCTCACTTGCATAAATATAGATCCGGATACAATTTTTATGCTCTTTCAGGACGGCATCTGCACATCTGCCCACAATAATACAATCCTCTCTGTCGGCAATATCCTGAATAATATTCTTCTGAATATCGAAAATGTGATCCTGTACCATTCTTGTCTCGGATAAAATAGGGAATTTCATCTTCCAAAAGCTGTTAGAAGCACTTTCTTCATTATCACTGATTTCAGCAATACTAAGATTGGTCTTTTTCGCAACACCCTCTACAATATCTCTGTCATAATAATGAATTCCAAGTCTTTCTGATAGTTCCTTTGCAATCGGTCTTCCCAGACTGCCAAACTGCCTTGTTATCGTTATTGCATAGTGACTCATACTGATACAACCACCTTTCTGCATTGCATTCAATGCGCTTTTTTTCATTTTAGCATGCTGCAAAACGGTGTCAATTGTACAGGATACAAAGGAATCTGACTTTTTTTATACCATTTTCCATAGGCATCTACGCTCTTTGTTGTTCCTTCCTGATATACCAGTAGGTCAAGAGCAGAGAAAGCCCCAGCATCAGGAGCATACAGAACATGGTCTTAGTGCCTCCCGCAAAAAAACCAAGCTTGGAACAGGTATAGACAACTGCATTGGCACTGATATGGAACAGGATCGGTGCGCTGATCCTTCCGTAGCTTTCATACACAAGTGCCATGGCAAGTCCCATCAGGGATGCGTATAGGATCTGTACCGGATTTCCGTGATAACAGCCGAATACAAGTCCGCTCAGCAGCATGGCAAGGACACGCGGGAAGTACTTTTTGATCCGGTTATAGATCACACCGCGGAATAAAAGCTCCTCCGTGCAGGGCATCACAAGTCCATATACAAGAAGTCCCAGTGGAAGGGAAATGCCATATTGTGCACCTGCAACTTTCTGATAAGAAGCAGAATTTTGTGCCAGCTGCAGCAGAGAAATAAACAAATTCAAAAACAGTGCCAGACTGATCCCATAGCACGCGATCAGCCCCCATTCCCGGATAAGGCGTTTCTTTTTCCTTCTTGTCACAACCTCTGCACAGTCCGGTATGCGGCTCTTCTGATAGCATCTGACCACATACGGCCATGTCGCTAAAGCTGCCGCCACGTTCAGCCATGCACTGCATACCGCCGATACTTCCCCGGACTTTGCCAGCACATAATATAGAATATTATAAACAGCAAGCTGGATCAGCCAGTAAGCGGCAAGTGGCGCAAGGATCTCCAGTGTCTTTTTCAGAGAGCTCATATCCGCATACTTCTGATATGGCTTTTTCCCGGTGATCAGGCTGGCAACTGCCTGCGGATCTTCTGCCAGATAAGTTGCTCCCGCCTTTGTCAGTTCGCCGTCATTTGCATAGCCGTAGGTAACTCCTACACTGTCTACGCCGAAATGCCGGGCACCTTCAATATCAAATTTACGATCACCGATCATCAGTACCTTCTTTTCGCTGTAGGCTCTTCCCACCCTCTTTTTGAGCTGGGCAAAGGTTTCTTCCATGACTTCGATCTTTGTCGTTCTCGTTCCGTCCTTCAGGCTTCCGACAATGATGCTGAAATACTGCTCGATCTCAAACATCTGTAATACCCGGTGAACAGATACCTCCGGCTTACTGGATGCGATTGCCAGAAGACAACCATTATCCTTAAGCTCCTGCAGCATTTCCTTCACGCCCGGATAAATCTTGTTTTCCGTGATCCCGACTGTTTCAAATCGTTCCCGGAAGGTGCGTACCGCCTTTTCGGTGTCTGCCTCATTCATTCCATAAAATTCCCGGAAGCTGTCTGAAAGCGGCGGTCCGATAAACGGCTCCAGCTTGTCCAGATTTTTTTCTTCTATTCCGAAAGACCGGAGGGCATACTGGGCTGACTTGGTGATGCCTTCTTTAGAATCGGTTAATGTGCCATCCAGATCAAATAAAATATATTGATACATCATTTTCCTCACTTGTTTCACAGGTTTGTTGCTCTCGAATCCGTGCTTCCGCACTCCTCATCCTGCTTCCGCAGGATATTCGTTCGCTAGTCGCGCAGGAAAAACAAATGTCTGCTTCGCAGCCGCTTGTTTTTCCTTTGTGCTCTACATTATACGCGTAAACTTCCTCTTGACGCAACCGGAAAATGTCGTTATAGTTGTTGTGTAAAAATTAAACAAGCGCTAGGGGAGCAACTGCTGAGATTGACCTATGGTCTAACCCTCAATACCTGATCCGGATAATGCCGGCGAAGGGAAGCCGAAAATACACAGCCATGGCTGTGTCCTTTTTCTGTTTCATTCTCCCCTCCTGCACACAAAGGAGGATTTTTTTATGTCTACATTTATCACCAGTGAGGACGGTTACTTCGCCCTTACCAAACCGGGCTATATCGCCCTTGTCATCCTGATGCTCATCATCATGTTCCTGACTGCTTTTATCGTGGATAAAAAGCAGAATGCCAAGAAGTTCCAGGCAAAGCAGCTTGCATTTGCAGGTATCGCCCTGGCACTGGCTTTCATCACCTCTTATATCAAATATGAGCTTCCGATGGGCGGTTCCCTTACTTTATTCAGTATGTTTTTCATCTGCTATATCGGTTATCTGTATGGCATCAAGGTTGGTCTGATCACAGCCTTTGCTTACAGTATCCTGCAGTTTATCCAGTCAGGCGGCAGCTACTTCCTGTCTCCTTTTCAGACCTGCTGTGATTATTTCTTTGCGTTCACCGCACTTGGTCTTGCAGGTCTCTGGTACGGCAAAAAGCACGGCCTGACGATCGGTTATATCGTCGGTGTGCTTGTCCGCGGTCTGTTCCATACGATCGGCGGTTATATTTACTGGATGGATTATATGCCGGAATCTTTCCCAAAATCATTGTCAGCGATCTACCCTATCGTTTATAATTATTCTTATGTACTGGCAGAAATGATCATCACACTGATCGTCATTAACCTGCCTCCTGTAAAAAAAGCCATCGATAAGGTAAGTGATATGGCACATTCCTGATGCCGGTTCTTCCTTATCCATTTGGTATGAAGCGCTGTATCCCGTCGATACAGCAGGAAAGGAAGAATGCCTATGATCACAATCAGTCTTTGCATGATCGTCAAAAACGAAGAAGAAGTACTTGACCGCTGTCTTTCCTCCATCGCAGATCTGATGGACGAGATCATTATTGTCGATACCGGTTCCACAGACCGCACGAAGGAGATTGCGCGGCGTTACACATCAAAGATCTACGATTTCACATGGACAGGCAATTTTGCCGATGCCCGGAACTATTCCTTTTCCAAGGCATCTGCCCAGTATATTTACTGTGCAGATGCGGATGAGGTGCTGGATGCGGAAAATCACGCCAAATTCCGGCTTCTGAAAAAAGGACTTCTGCCGGAGATCGACATCGTGCAGATGTACTATTGTAATCAGCTTTCCTATAATACAATCTATAATTACGATAAAGAATACCGCCCCAAGCTGTATAAGCGGCTGCGTACCTTCACCTGGGTCAATCCGATCCACGAGACAGTACAGATTCAGCCCGTCATCTATGACAGTGACATAGAGATCGGACATTTTCCGACCTCTTCCCATGCTTCCCGCGATATTCAGGCATTTGAAAAAATGTATACGGATGGGCTGAGAATCCCTGCTTCGCTCCATACGCTTTATGCCAGGGAGCTTCTGATCGCCGGTCAGTACAGCGAACTGATGCACGCCATTCCGGTTTTTACCGATACGCTGCAGGACAATACGCGCAGTCTGGATGAATGGATGGAAGCCTGCTGCGTTCTGACAAGAGCTTACCGGGAGAAAAACGATATTCCGTCATTTTTCAAATATGCCATGAAGGCAGTAACCTTTGAAGGAGACGGCTGTGCAGAGGTCTGCTATGAGATCGGCTGCTATTATCTGTCAGTCTCCGATCCGCAGGAAGCATCGATCTGGCTTTCCGCCGCTCTGTCCGCTCCCTGTATTCTACAACTTGAGGTACACAAAAGGGCGGAATCCGCTCTGCAAAAATGTCAGGGAAAACTTTCTGAATAAAATGTGTCATCGCACAAAAATCCCCCCTTTCGTCAGACTTATTTTGTCCGGCAAAAGGGGGTTTCTTTATGATATGTGGGATGCCTCTTCCAGTTTCGCAAACGAATAAATTATTTTTTCTTTCACAGGTTTCCCGGACAGGCGCGCTACCGCCTGTCCGTAATAATCAAGCTGTGTCTCATATCTGTTCCAAAGCTCTTCCATGCTCTGTACCCTGTCTGTTTTATAATCGAGGATCACGATACCGTCCGCTTCCTCAAAGTAAACGTCGATGATTCCCTGCACCAGTACCTTTTCCGAAGCCGGAAATCCTTCCTGTACTTCGTCTGCCGCCACGGAAAGCACAAATGGCTGTTCTTTAAACAGCAGTCCTTTTTCCTGCGCCGCCGCCATTCTGCCTGCCACATCGGACTGCAGAAACGCATCTATTTTCCGGATATCGATCAGGCTGCCATATTCTTCACTCATTCTGCCCTGTGCCACAAAAGATGCTATGTCCTGCTGCAGCGCTTTTTTTCTTTCTGCCGCACTGTCATAGTTCCGATAAGCCGCAATATCCAAAAGCTCCAGCAGTCTGTGGAAGGCGCTTCCCCGTGCAGTTCCGCCACTCTTTTCTTCCTCACGCATAAACGCCGGAAGATATGGCTTTGTCACATCTTCTGTCTCAAACATCTGATGGACTTCCTCATCCATTGCCGCGATCTTCAATTCCGACACACTTGTCTTTGTGTAAAGTCCCTGCAGACCCGCATGTGGATATACATAAGAAAACCGCTCTTGCAGGCTCTCATACTGCGGATCTTCTGTCCCCTGCTCCAAAAGCTCCAGTGCTTCCTTTCTTCCGAGCTGCGCCGCCTGCGCTGCCAGATTTTGATACCGGAGATTTTCTTCCCGGACGATCCGAAGTCCGATATGCTCCGCATGCTTTGTCCGGGCAAGCAGAATATCATCCAGGAAACAGCCCACGCTGCTTCTTTCATAATCGGATACGGCGGTATCTTCTCCCTGCAGATACGCATATTCTAACAGGCGCTCCTCTGCCTTTTTCGTTGCCGCCGTCAGATACAGCCGCTGCTTTGCTCTGGTCATTGCCACGTATAATACGCGAGTCTCTTCTCCCAGACTGTCCCGTTTCAGTTTTTCCGCCAGCATCTGCTTGTGCAGTGTCTTCCCGGTTACCTGCCGCTTACTATCAATATAGTTCATGGCAATGCCCCAGTCCGCATCCATCAGCACCTGCTTTGTCGTATCCCGCAGATTAAATTTACGATCCAGTCCCGCCACAAAGCAGACCGGAAATTCCAGTCCTTTACTTTTATGGATCGTCATGATCCTGACAACATCCGCCTGCTCGGAAAGGAGAGACGATTCTCCAAAATCCACGTCATATTTCTGCAGCTGCTGCATATAGCGGATAAACTGAAACAGCCCATGATAGCTGGTTGCCTCAAATTCCACCGTCTTTTCCAGCAGCATTTCCAGATTGGCACGTCTCTGCTCCCCGCCCGGAAGTGCTGTCATATATTCGATATAATGAAAACGACGCATCACTGCCTGCGCAAACTCAGGCATGGTATCCGTCACTGCCTGCTCCCTGAGCTCTGTCAGCATCTGCAGTGCTTTTTGTATCTTTTCAGCCAGCACCGGATCTTCTGCCAGAAGCACATATTCCCGGAAGCTTTCGTACAGGCTTCTGCCACGCGTCGTCTTTGCCCGCATCATTGCCAGTTCATCTTCCGTAAATCCCATGAAAAGAGAAGTTGCCACACTGCAGAACGGAATATCCTCATATGGATTGTTGCACACCCGCAGAAAATCCATGAACAGACTGACCTCCATCGCGGAAAAATACCCTGTTTTCGAGGTAACGTGCACAGGGATTCCTTCCTCTGTCAGCACTGCCTGCAGCTGCTCGATCGCACTTGCGCCGCCGCGCACCAAAATCACGATATCCCGGTAAGACAGCGTATGCATCTGTCCGGTTTTGACATCCTCGATCTGCTCCCTGCCCACAAGCGCACGGATCTGTTCTGCGATCATATAGGCTTCGCCTTCGCGGGCTGTGAGCGTATCTTCTTCCTGACTTTCATACAATAGCAGCTCCGTGTTGCCCGGCTGCACGGAAAGTCCCGGATATAACCGGGCATCCGCATCATATGCGATCCCGCCGATCTCAGGCTCCATGATCACAGAAAATACGTCGTTGACACTCTCTAAGATTTCTGCACAGGAACGGAAATTCTTCTTCAGCGTGATGAGGCAGCTTTCTTCCTCTCCGCTCTGATAGCTTCTATATTTTTCCATGAAGATCTCCGGTCTGGCAAGGCGGAATTTATAAATACTCTGCTTCATATCGCCCACCATGAAACGGTCAGGCTTTTCCCCCTTCCGGGAAACGCTCGAAAGCAGAAGCTCCTGTACCATATTGGAATCCTGATATTCGTCGATCATGACTTCTTCATAAAATGCCTGATAGCTCTTTGCCGTTTCTGTCAGCTCACCGTCTCTGATCAGAACGGATAATGCTGCGTGCTCCGCGTCGGAAAAATCCAGTATGTTTTTCTCCTTCTTTGCCTGCGCAAGTGCTTCTCTGTATACAAGTGTCAGATCAATCAGTGCCACGGAAAGGGCTGCCGCCTGCTGTTCCCTCTCCAGCATAATATCTGCCGGATCCGAAAAGTACACGGCAAGCTTTGCAAGCAGTGCTTTATAAGAATCGCGCAGATTTTTTGCCTGCTGCCTTTCTGCTTCCCCGACACTTTCATCCCTTTTCCGGGAAAGCATACTCCATTTCACTTTGCTGATCCGCTCTCCCAGTGCATACAGATCTTCTATCCCCGCAATGTGTCTGCTCTGCGCAAGACAGTCCTGCAGAAAAGCTTCATCCTGTTCCAGACATTCCGCATACATATAAGGCCCCGCCGGCTTTTCACATACCTTCTGTGCTGCCCCTGCAAGAGAAACAGCCGCCTGCAATGTCTTTTCCAGCCGTTGCAGCAAATACTGCATCCACTGCGTCTGCCAGAGCGTATCCGCCGTTATATGTTCCAGTTCTTTTCTACAGTGTAAGAGCCACTCCTCCGGCCATGGATGGCTGTCCGCATAACGGTACAGTTCATCCACCAGCGCTTCCAGCCTGCCATCCTTTGCATCCGGGCTGAGCGCATCCGCAAGCTCCAAAAAAGAAGGCTCCGCTTTGGCATACGCTTCTTCCAATACTGACAGCATCACGTCCTTTTCCAGCAGCCGGATCTCTCCCGGATCTCCGATCCGGAATGACGGATCCAGATCGATCTCGTGAAAATGGTTGCGCAGCAGGAACATACAGTAGCTGTCAATCGTCGTGATCTGCGCATTATGGATCAGTGCCGCCTGCCTTTGCAGATTTTCATCCTCCGGGTGCTCTGTCTGTGCCTGCAATAAGGCTGCATGGATCCTTTCGCGCATTTCCGCTGCCGCTGCACTCGTAAAGGTCACAATGAGCAGCCTGTCGATATCGATCGGATCCTTTCCCGTGATCCGTGACAGGATGCGCTGTACCAGAACCGCTGTCTTGCCGCTTCCCGCCGCAGCGGATACCAGTATATTTTTATTTCTCGTCTCGATGACCTTCTTCTGATCCTCCGTAAACTGCACGCCCCATCGCCTCCTTTCTTTCCTCGTCTGTGAGCGGCGTAAGCTCCTGCAGACGATAGCCGTCTATTCTCTCATCCATCCGGCAGACTTCCCGATATTCGCAAAAATCACAGCTTGTATGATTTCCTGTTTTCAGCGGTGTTACCGCAATCTCTCCTTCTGCCATCTGCTGCATCATCTGCTCCGCCTTTTTCTGCGTGTAGGAAAGCAAAAGCCCCAGATCTTCCTGTGAAATTACCTGCGAAGCCGCCTTAAAGCTGCCATCCTTTTTTCTGCCGACACGCATGACATCCGAATCCGTCGAAAAGCCCTGATCCAGCATGGTAAGGACACAATCCTCTCCCAGAAGCAGCCCATCCGGCTTCATCTGCTTGCGGATCTCTGCTTCGATCTCCTCTTCTGCCTTTGTACCTTCTATTTCAATGATCGGCTTCTGCAGTCTGTAATACAGCATTGCCGCCGGTATAATAGTTGTCTGTGGGTAACGTTCCTGCAAAAATGAAACCGCCGCATTCATATAAACAGGGAGCTGCATGGACAGCCCATAATATACATCATCCAGTGAAAACTCTTTCCTGCCCGATTTATAATCCATAACCTTCAGATAGATCTCATCGTTTTCCCTGCGGATGTCGATCCGGTCGATCTTGCCGACCAGCGGGAAAGCACCCTTCATACGGAATTTCTGCTCAAAATAAGCCGGCTCAAAGCTGCCCTTCTGCATCTGATACTGCATTGTCCTGACACTACGCAGCAAAAGCCTGTGCATCTGCCGGATTCTTCTTTCGTTTCTGGCACTGCTGTACAGGATCGTTTCACCATATTCCTTCGTGAGTACGGAAAATGCATCCCAGAGCCGCTGTTCCATTTCTTCTTCGCTCAGCGTCCGAAGCGAAATGCCATCCTCTTTCAGGCTCCGTTCAAACAGCTCCAGCACGCCATGATACACACTGCCAAAGTCCACCGCCTCAAAGGTATATTCCGCTCTTGGCATCAGCTCCAGTCCATAGCGCAGGAAATGCGCATAGGCACAGGAAGCAAAAAGCTCCAGTCTGCTGACACTGCCCTGATTCCGCTCCGCATACAGGCTGTCTGCCGCCTGTCTGGACAGCTTGCCCGGCTCATATCGGTAAAAAGCTGCTTCCCGGATCTTTTCCGCATCCGGTGTATCATACACCTTCTGCAGGACACGCAGCTTAGGAAGTGCTGTCTTTTCCAGACTGCCTTCCCTGTATTTGCGCAGTAGTCCTGCAAAATCGTCCAGTCCGTCCTCTGCACTTTCCACTTCTGCAAGAAATCCTTCGTTTTCCTCTGTTTCCGTCTGTACATGCAGCTTTGGAAACAGCCCTGTCATGACGCGGATCAGATAGGAAGGCAGTCTTGTCTTTCCGGCGCTGTCCACCTTGGCATAGGACAAAAAGAGATATTCCGCCGGCTTTGTCATATTCTGATACAGGTAAAGCTGCTGTTCAAACAGCTTCTGCCGCGGGGAAGGTGCCAGTTCTCTGCCGCTCTCGATCAGATATTCCCGTTCCATATCCGATAGCAGGCCACCATTGCCGCCACGCGCAGGGATCACCCCGTCGTTAACACCAAGGAAAAACAATGCTTTGATCTTTTTTAAACGGGTCCGTTCCATATCGCCTACCACAACCTGATCGACATTTTGCGGGATCGTTCCGATCTGGATCTCCGAAACACCCGCCTCAAAGATCTGGATAAATTCGTCCAGGGAAAGCGGATCTTCTCCGATCAGTCCGTAGATCTGGTCAAGCAGATCCATCAGCGCCGGATAGATCTTTTCAAATTCCTTTGCTTTGACAAGATCTCCCGTCTCTGTAAACTTTTCCGCCAACTCCCGGCACTTTTTCTGCAGGCTGTTTTTCTCACACAGGCTGTATACCTGCATCGTATATTCCTTTGCTGTTTTGCAACGGACAAGCAGTGGTGCGATCTCCTCCATCAGCTTCTCCCGCAGAGCATTCATCCCGCCTGCTTCCTCTCCGCGTGCAAATAGCTGTCCATACTGCTTTCTGCCGTGGGTTCCCATTTTCATCACATACAGATCCAGTCTGTCGATCTCATCCATCGTCAAAGCCGTCATACCTGTCCGCAGGAAACGGAACACACTTTCATAGGAAAAGTTATCCCGCACAAGCTGCAGGGCACCTTTGACATATTCTACCGCCGGCTGGTGCAACACACTCCGGTTCTGGTCTAAAAACAGCGGGATTTTGTAACGCAGAAACTCCTTCTCCACAATGCTTGCATATCCACTCAGATCACCGGTCACAACTGCAATATCCCGATAGCAATACCCCTGTTTCCTGACAAGTCTTTTGATATGGATACACATCTGCTGTACTTCGCTGACAAGCGTTTCTGCCTCACCGATCCGGATCATCTGCGTTTCCTTCGGATAAAATGCCTTATCATAGCGGAACAAATGCGCCTCCAAAAATGCCAGCTCCGGGTTATGCAAATACCTGTTGACCGGCTTCTTTGTCAGATAAATATTCTGTCTTACCGTAATATCTTCCTTCCGGGCAAGCCCTGACAGCTTATGGTACGTCCCTGCGGAAAGCCCGAACAGATGCTGCTTTGTCCGGTGCAGATCCGCCCCGCTGTCCGCATCCAGCGTAATGATCACTTCCTGCGCCACATGCATGAGTTCTAAAATGACCCGGTTCTGGATCGGCGTAAATCCGGTAAATCCGTCAAATACCAGCACCGCATTTCGCAGGATATGAGACTGCGGAATCATATGGCACAGCTCATCAAGTGCTTCTTCCGTTACAATATATTTCTCCTGAATATACTTCTGAAAGCCTTCATACAAAAGCTTCAGATCACGCAGCTTATAAGGAAGAAGCCCCCTGCCCTTTGCTGCATCTGCCATGTCCTCGAGCTCATCCGGGGAGATATCATACTGATAAAACTCCGACAGCATGGACTTGACCTCATGGATATAGCCCGGCCGCTTCAGCTTCTTTTGAAACAGTACAAGCTCCTCTTCCACATCCGCTGCCACCTTACGGAGCACAAGGTTTTTCCCCGTATCATCCAGCATCACACGTTCTTTCTGTCCCACTTCGTCCGCGATCCGGTGGATCAGTCTGGAAAAGCTCAATACATCTATATTCATAATGCCGCCACGCGGATGCATCTCACAGATCTCTTTTTGTGTGTACATCGTAAACTGATCCGGTACCATCAGAAAGAAATGCTTTGCCATATCCTGCTGTGACTGTTCTATGACCTTTTGAAAAACCAGCGTGCTCTTTCCACTGCCGGAGCCGCCAAATACAAATTGTAATCCCATGTTCTGTCCTCATGTCTGAAAGTTCTGATCTACTTTTATTTCTTCATCCAGTGTACCATTTTTAGAGGTAATTTGTCACACTTTCTCTCTCATTTCCAAATCATTTTCAACGCGTGCTTTTCTATGGGCGTATTGACATTTTCACACACGCTTTATAAGATAATGCATGAAATCTATATATACTGTTTCGTTTACTATTTCATTGATATAACATCGGAGGCACTATGGCAGAAAACAGACCTGCAGAAGCAGCATTTGAAAATTTGATCGGCAAGCAGCCGCTGACTGACGAAGAGTTAGCCGCGCTGCTTAATGCGGCAGACTATGATGACCGTCTTTTTGCAGAAGCGGATCTTGTCCGCAGACAGGTGTACGGAGATACTGTTTTTGTGCGCGGTCTGATCGAGTTTACCAATTACTGCAAAAATGACTGCTACTATTGCGGTATCCGGGCCGGAAACAGTCATGCTGACCGCTACCGGCTGACAGAAGAAGAAATCCTCTCCTGCTGCAGGGAAGGCTATGCACTCGGCTTTCGTACCTTTGTCCTGCAGGGCGGGGAAGATCTTTATTTTACAACAGAACGGATCTGCTCTCTTGTGGCAGCGATCCATGCGGCATTTCCCGACTGTGCTATTACACTCTCCATCGGCGAAAAGACAAGAGAAGACTATCAGGCCTATTTTGATGCAGGTGCAAGGCGGTATCTGCTGCGCCACGAAACAGCGGATCCGGCGCACTATGAAAAGCTGCATCCCGCTTCCATGTCACTTGCCAACCGCAAACGCTGTCTGTATGATCTGAAGGAGATCGGCTATCAGGTCGGTGCAGGCTTTATGGTAGGTTCCCCTTACCAGACGACCGCACAGCTTATCTGCGACATCCGCTTTTTGCAGGCACTTTCTCCGGATATGATCGGTATCGGACCTTATATTTCCCACGCCCAGACACCTTTTGCCGGTCAGCCAAACGGTTCGCTTGCGCTTACCTTACGGCTGCTTGCCATTTTACGGCTTCTGTTCCCTTATGTACTGCTCCCCGCCACGACCGCACTCGGTACGATCGCACCAAACGGCAGAGAACTCGGACTGAAAGCCGGAGCTAACGTAGTCATGCCCAATCTGTCACCTGTCCGTGTCAGGAAAAAGTATGAACTGTATGAAAACAAAATCTGCACCGGCGAAGAAAGCGCACAGTGCAGAACATGTTTAGAGCAGCGTGTCAAAGCTGCCGGCTATCATATTGTAACGGACATCGGTGATGTCAGACGTTAGACAAACACTCTTTTGATGCTGTCATAATGCAGGAACTTGCCCTCTTTTCCAAGTGCGGCGATTTCCTGCGCAGTTGCCAGCATATAACCGTCTGTTTCCGCTTCCTGCAGCTTCAGATCCGTTTCCGCAAAATCCAGTGTGAAGCAGTAAACATCTACAAAATAGTTGTCCCCTTCTCCCGGATTTTCTCTTTTATAAGTAAACACATAACCGCCATCGGCATTTGCCACATCAAGTCCTGTCTCTTCCAGTACTTCACGACGTACCGCATCTTTAGAATCCTCACCAGCCTGCGCAGCACCGCCGGATACTTCCCAGCAGCCCGGTGCCCATGCCTTTGTCATGACACGTTTCGTAATGAGGAATTTCCCATCCGTTCTTTTCACCACGCCAAGCACGGTCAGATGATATTCCCCGTCCTGCAGGATCCAGTCGTTCCGCTTCATCGTACGACCGGTTCTTTCTTTATTTGCATCATAAATATCCCAAAATTCCATAATTTCCTCCTTCTTACAGAAGCGGTGCAAACAGACGCAGGAAGTACTGTCCCAGTCTCTTGAGCGGAGATCTTGCTGTGTGGTAATTGTTTCCTACCTCGGTTGATACCGCAAATACTTCTTCAAAATCCTCCCGGATGTCTTTGATCGCCGGTACATCATATAAATACACACCATTTTCAAAATGAAAATACAGACTTCTATAGTCCAAATTGATCGTTCCCACTGTCGCGATCTTCCCATCACAGATACACTGCTTGGCATGACAGAAGCCCGGCGTATATTCATAAATACGCACGCCATCCCGGATCAGACCCGCATAATAAGAACGTGTCAGCCTGTATACCAGCTTCTTATCCGGAATACCCGGTGTGACGATCCGCACATCGATACCTCGTTTGGCTGCCAGCCCGAGCTCACGCTTCATTTCATCACTGATGATCAGATACGGTGTGATAAAGTACACATATTCCGTTGCACCCTTGATGATGTTCATGTAAACATTTTCACCTACGCGCTCCCTATCCAATGGGCTGTCCGCATATGGCTGTACATAACCGCCGCCCTTTGCTTCAAATACGCCGTCCGGCAGATACTTTTCATACTCTGTATCCGTATCCCGGATGGCATTCCACATTTCCATAAAGATCAGCGTCAGGCTTCTGACCGCTTCTCCCTCCAGACGGACGCCGGAATCCTTCCATACACCGTACGGATGTGTAATGTTAAAATACTCATTTGCCAGATTATAGCCGCCTGTAAAACCGACTCTGCCATCAATGACCGTGATCTTACGGTGATCTCTGTTGTTCATAAAAATATTCAGAACAGGCATCATCGGATTGAAGATCCTGCAGTCAATGCCATGCGCCTTCATCTGCTTGACAAATTCCGGACTGATAAAACCGACACTGCCCACGTCATCATACACGATGCGGACCTCCACGCCTTCCTTTGCCTTCGCAAACAATACAGCCTTCATTTCCGCAAATGCTTCCCTGTCCTCTATGGCATGGTATTCCATAAAGATGAACTTCTGCGCCTTCTTCATCTCCTCGATCTGCGCATGAAATCCATCAGCTGCTTCTTTATAAAAGACTACATCTGTATTCTCATACAGCGGATAGCCTACCTTATGTCCGATGTAATAAGACTGATGATAAGCAGTCACATCCTGCTCTTTCAATTTCTCCATGACCGGATCATCTTTTCGCAGATACACACGGAGCCTTTCCCATGTAGCATGAAAACGCTTCCGCATTCCTTTTGTGGCACTGGAATGACCGCAGAACAGATACAGGCAGACACCCATGATAGGGAATAGCAGGATCAGCATGATCCACGGCATTTTCATGCCCGCATTCATTTCTCTTCCGTAAATATGCAGCACCAGTATAAAAGACAGCACACTTGTTCCCAGTGAGATCCATGTGGAATATGTATTTAACCGGACCAGAAGATACAGAATCCATAAAACCTGTACCAGCACTGACAAAGCTGCAAAGATCAGCCTGCTGACACTGTTTTTTACCGCGCCTTTTGTTTCAGCTCTCATTTGTATATATCACCTACCTCGTACCATCATAACAAAATCCTGCGGAAAAATCTACCTGTTTCCGTTCAGACTGCCAGCCGGCATTTTCATTCACATAACCAGCCGGATCACCTGCCAGCTCTGCCAGTTTCCTAAAAAATGGTTGACATTACGGTACAATCTTCATATAATTACTTCCGGTAATTACCTTAGGTAATTATTATGCAATAATCAGGAAGGACATGTAAAAATGGAAATAGCAACTATAAAAGCCGTGCTGGATGCCTGTTATCAGGCGCAGCGGATCCGCGCCATGCTTCCAACGCTTCCCGATGGCGTTACCCCCTCCTACATTCATTTCTTAGATCTGATCGAAACAATGGAGCAAAAGGGCATGCGCGTAAAAGTATCCGATATCAGCGACAGACTGGGCATTCCGCGCCCCGGCGTAACACGGACTGTTAAGGAAATGGAAGCAAAAGGCTATCTGCAGAAGGTTTCTTCTGCGCAGGATAAGCGTGTGACCTATCTTTCCATGACGGAAGCCGGAAAAGCACTTTCCCGGAAATATAACGAAGAATTTTTCAGTCAGCTTGCACCATTGCTTTTGGATATCACGGAAGAGGATGCAGACTGCACGATCCGCACGATTACAAAAATGTATGACATAATGTCTGAAAGGAGGATTTCTCTTACATGAATGATAAAACTGATTTTACACAGGGAAGCATTCTCAAAAAACTGGCACTGTTTATGCTTCCGATCTTAGGTGCCCTTGTCCTGCAGGCAGCCTACGGTGCTGTTGACCTTCTGGTTGTCGGACGCTTCGGTTCTACAGCAGGACTTTCCGGTGTTTCCACAGGCAGTCAGGTACTGAATCTTGTGACCTTTGTGGTCATACAGCTTGCCATGGGTATCACCGTACTGATCGCGCGTTACCTTGGCGAAAAAAAGCAGAAACAGATCGGAGCTGTACTCGGCGGCGGTGCCATCGTCTTTACCATACTTGCCCTCATCCTGCTCGTGATACTGGTATGCTTTGCGCGTCCGATCTCGATTCTGATGCAGGCACCGCCAGAAGCACTGACAGCCACAACAGGTTATGTCCGGATCTGCGGTTTTGGTATTCTCTTCATTGTTGCCTATAACTTACTTGCTGCCATTTTCCGAGGACTTGGTGACAGCCGCTCTCCACTGCTCTTTGTGCTGGTTGCCTGTATCGTTAATATCATCGGCGATCTTGTCTTTGTTGCAGGACTGCACATGGATGCATCGGGTGCTGCCCTCGCCACGGTTCTGGCGCAGGCTGTCAGCGTTGTATTTGCACTCTGCATTCTGGCGAAAAAAAAGCTGCCCTTCACAATCACAAAGGCAGATTTCAGATTAAACACACAATGCCGCAAGTTTTTAAGCATCGGGCTTCCGCTGGCACTGCAGGAATGTCTGACCCAGATTTCCTTTCTGGCACTCTGTGCCTTCGTCAACCGTCTGGGGCTGACCGCTTCCTCCGGTTACGGTGTTGCCTGCAAGATCGTCAGCTTTGCCATGCTGATCCCTAGTGCCCTCATGCAGTCCATGGCTTCCTTTGTCGCACAAAATGTTGGTGCAGGCAATTCAAAGCGAGCCCGCCAGTCCATGCTGACCGGAATTAGGATCGGGCTTGTCTTCGGCTGCTTTGTATTTGCACTTATTCTGCTGAAGGGCGACCTGCTGACCGGTATTTTTTCTACCGATGCAGAGGTTGTCCAAAACGGCTTTGCTTATCTCCCCGAAACGATCCTGACCGCTGTTTTATTCAGCATGATCGGCTATTTCAACGGCAATAACCAGACGCTCTGGGTTATGATCCAGGGGCTCACGCAGACACTGCTTGTCAGATTGCCTCTGGCTTACTTTATGAGTATCCAGCCAGACGCCAGCCTGACAAAGATCGGGCTTGCCGCTCCTGTTTCCACGGCAGTGGGTATTGTGCTGAATGTACTCTTTTTCATCTGTTTTCAGCGGAAGCTGGCAAAAGCATCCGCCCAAAGGACCTAGGGCCTAATCGCTTATCAGAGACAAGAACCGGGCATGTGGAAGCTCCCACATGCCCGGTTCCTATTTTCCTATATTTGTTACTATGCAGCAACTTATTTGTTGTCCATGAAGTTCATGTCCAGACCACGGTTCTTATCAGCCTGTGGATCTTTACCGAATTCATAATCCTTGCCCGGCAGGATCGCATTTAATAAAACGCCTGCGATAGCTGCGATTGCAAGTGCTGTTAATGTGATGGATGTACCACCGATCGTAAATGTCAGACCACCTGAGAAACCAAGACCGCAGACAAGGATAACTGCTGCAATGATCAGGTTTCTTGATTTTGTCAGATCTACATGGTTTTCTACTACGTTTCTTACACCGATTGCAGAAATCATACCATACAGCATGAAGCTGACGCCACCGATGATAGCGGAAGGTAATGTACTGATCAGATCAGCTATCTTCGGGAAGAAGCTCAGGATAACTGCAAATACAGCAGCCAGACGGATAACACGTGGATCGTATACTTTACTCAGTTCCAGTACACCGGTGTTTTCACCGTATGTTGTATTGGCAGGACCACCGAACAGAGCAGATAAACTTGTTGCAAGACCGTCACCGATCAGTGTACGGTGAAGTCCCGGATCTTCAATAAAGTTAGAACCAACTGTTGCGGAAATGGCAGACATGTCACCGATATGCTCCATCATTGTTGCGATCGCGATCGGTGCCATAACAAGAATGGCTGTCAGGTCAAACTTGCAAAGCTGGAAAGGCGGCAGACCGACTACCGCATCTGTTGCTGCCTGAGAGAAATTCAGGATGGCGGAACCATCTGCATTTGTCATACCTGCAAAGTGCATGATCAGCGCTGCGATATAAGAGATCACAACACCCATCAGGATCGGGATGATCTTGAACATACCCTTGCCCCAGATATTGAAGATAACGATAACGCCAAGAGCGATCAATGCCAGCAACCAGTTTGTGGAAGCGTTGGATACTGCTGACGGTGCAAGACTCAGACCGATACAGATAATGATCGGACCTGTTACTGCAGGCGGCAGGAAACGCATAACCTTCTTAACGCCGACAAGCTTGATGATCAGCGCCAGAACCAGATATAACAGACCTGCCACTACGATACCGCCACAGGCATATGGAAGTTTTTCTCCCATTGTCATATCCGCAAAAATACCGGTATCCAGATTCGCTACTGTAGCAAAACCACCAAGGAATGCAAATGACGAACCAAGGAATGCCGGTACTTTAAATTTCGAACAAAGATGGAAGAACAGTGTACCAACGCCGGCAAAAAACAACGTCACCTGAACGGATAACCCTTCTCCTTCAAAATAAGTGTTCACTAAGATTGGAACTAAAATAGTTGCGCCAAACATGGCAAACATGTGCTGCAGACCAAGTAGCAGCATTTTGGGAACACCAAGCTCCCTCGCATCACGAATGCAGGTTTTTTCTTCCGTATTCATAATACACATCCTCCTTCATAAGATAAATTTCTGTTACCGCTAACCATTCTAACATAGACACTTCGATTTTGCACTCTTTTTTTGCTTGTCTTTTTCCCCGCTCACAGGTAAACTGAAAAGGAATACATGTCAATGAATATCCTGTTTCCCGCCAGATTTGTACCTATATCCGGATCTGCGCAGGAAGAAAGAAGAGGCAAATGAAAGAAACACTATACACCATACCATTAACCGATGCATTTCATGCAAATGACGAGTGTCCGCTCTGTTTTGTGGAACGGGAAGTAGAACAGGATCTTTTAGATCTGGTGCTCGGCTCCAGCTCCTCCTATATGGAAAGTGATATGCGCGAAATGACAGACAAGGCGGGCTTCTGCCGTGCCCATTTCAAAAAAATGTTTGACTACGGTAACTCTCTCGGAAATGCCTGGATTCTGAAAACACACTATATCCAGATGCAGAAAGAGCTGGAAGGTCAGATCAAGATGTTTGCACCGGGCAAAGCTTCCTTTATGAACCGTCTGAAAAAGGCAGACACCACAGATAACGCCATTTATAACTGGGTACAGGAAAAAGAAAAATCCTGCTATATCTGTACAAACTTTGAGAAAACTTATGAACGATATCTGGATACCTTCTTCTTTATGTATAAGAAGGACGGCGAAATGAAAAAGATGATTGAAGGCAGCAAAGGCTTCTGCCTGCATCACTTTGGTGATATCTGCAGACGCGCGGAAACAGAGCTGAATGACAAGCAGAAGGCTGAATTCTATCCGCTGATCCTGAATCAGATGCTGGACAATCTGAAACGTGTCGGCGAAGATGTTGCATGGCTTGTTGAAAAATATGATTACCGGAACAAAGATGCTGACTGGAAAAATTCCAGAGACGCCGTACAGCGTGGCATGCAGAAGCTGCGTGGCGGTTACCCGGCTGATCCGGTTTATCAGCAGTCCAAATAAGCCAAAGCTACCAGCACATATTTTCTTCTAACAGCTGCAGGTAACTTTCCACTTCCGTAAAATACGATTCCGCATCGATACTGTCGTTGCGGAATTGTTCATTTAATACCCCATCCGCTACAAACAGACACATTTTCAGAACGGCGGATGCATCAATTCCTGTCTTAAAGCAGCTCAGATCCGCCTTTTGGTAAATACCGGAAAGCATTGTGGAATACTGATCCATACTGTCTGCGATCAGTGTCAGGATTTCTTTTTCTTCCCGAAATGCCAGCGTCACAAACAGATTCATGTACGGATAATTGCGGATGATATCGCGCTTTGCTTCTTCTACCTTGCGCTGCAGGGAAAAGAAATCAATGGAAAACAGCGGTACGGTACGGGAATATTCCATACTGATATATTTCACGCTGTACATATAGACAAATTCATATAGCCCCTGCTTACTTCCAAAATAATGGAATAACAATCCCTTGGAAATGCCGGCTGCTTTCACGATCTCATCGGTGCTTGCCTTTTTGTAGCCATTTTTCGCAAAGATCTGCAGTGCTGCATTGATAAAACGATCCTGTTTTTCCTTTGGAAGTTCAAAAAAACGATTGTTCATTGTAGTTCCTCTTTTTCCGTATCATTGACTCCGGCGATCACTTTATCCTACCACAGAACAGCTACTCTTGCAATTCCATAAACTTCTTATAAACTGTACACAAACTCCTTGTGTTCCGGGCAAAATTATTTTAAAATAAAGAAAACAGATTCCATAGAAAGGGGTTTACAATATGGCTAAAAAATTTGGTAAATTTCTGATGTTCAGCGCTGCTGTCGCTGCTGCGGCAGGTGCTTATTACTATTTCAAAAAATCTGATGAAGACAGATTTGACGATGACGATTTTGATAACGATTTTGATTTTGATGAAGAGGAAAAAGATCTCTCCGGCGGCAAGGAACGCAGCTATGTACCGCTTCGTTTCTCTACCGTAAAATCTGAGGAAGAGACGGCTGCAGAAGAAGCCAAAGAAGATGTACCGGCAGAACCTGTCAGGCCAGAAGAACCTGCTGTAGATCCTGTTGTTTCCGGGCAAGAAGAGAAACCGACAGTAGAAGAAGTAAAGGAAGCGGTCTCTCCGGCTGCTGAAGGTAAAGAAGAAACTCCGGCTCCGGAACCGAAGGAAGAAAAAAAAGAAGAATCAGCCGAAACTGAACAGGCTGACGATGAACCTTTCGATGAAGAAGATGAAGAACCGATCGACAATGTAGAATCCTCAACTGAGACGATCGAAGAATTCTTTGATGAAGAGGAAGACAACAAATAAGATATGCAGCTAAAACAAGCCCGAGGCAAAACGCTTCGGGCTTTTTCTTTGCATACAGCTTTAAAATATACCAAACAATTTCGGAATCTGTGTAAACGTCAGCTTACCAATATCAAGTATCTCTCCCTGCAGCGGCTGCAACTGCCCCTGCTCCAGATAAGAAAGCTCCAGACTCAGACTGCCATCGGATCCGATCCTGATCTGTTCCAGATCAAGCCGTGGTATTCCTTCCTGATCTTCTGCCAGCGTAAGCAGTGGCTCACCATCTGCTTCAACGCCGATCGCCGCAAGCTGCAGTCCTTTTTGGTAAAACCGGAAAGTGATCTCCTCCTGTTCCCCAAGCCATTCATTCTCCGAAAGTACCGGAAGCAATACACCATCCTTTTCACAGATGCGGGCATAGCCTTCGTAAATATCCAAAAAATCTGTCACAGGAAGCACGATCTCCGTACAACTGCAAGTTTCATATGTTCCGTTTATGTATGCATGCTTTTGCTTACCTTCTGTCAGCGAAAGCCCCTGCATCACTTCTTTACTGTAGGAAACCAGCTGCTTCTGCCGCTCTTTTCCAAGTACGCCCGTACCATTTCCCGCAGAGCTTCCATTCTCTGTTCCTTCGATCACTGACAGCCAGAAATCGATCTGCGTCTCCGCTTCCTTACCCAAAAGCTTTTGCAGTGCCTGTTGGTTATCCGCATCCTGATACACATATTTGTAGAGAACCTCCCTGTTGGCCGTCGGCTGGAATAATACCGTTCCATCGGAAAACTGCGCGGTAAATTCCATATTTTTCTTGCCAAGCAGTGGCAGAGAGATCCGGTATCTTCCATCTAGCTGCGCAAGCTGCCCTTGTTCCCGTCTTTCCCAAAATTCACCAAGCAAGCCTTTTTCTCTGAGAGCCTGCTGCATTGTGACCAGAAATCTTGTTTCCGGTTTTTGCAAGATCCATACAGCAACTGCAGCAGCAATAAGCAAAAGCACACCCACCGTCGCTGCACATGCCCCAAGAACTTTTTTCTTCATATTATTTCACCTGATTTACCGGGTTGACCGCTGCGTTTTTGAAATCCATTGCATTCTGCAATGTTGTCCGGCTGATCGCCGCAAGTGCCTCCTCTGTTAAGAAGCCCTGATGGGAAGTTACGATCACGTTAGGGAAGGACAACAATCTTGCTGTTGTGGAGTGCTCTAAGAAATCATCCTCCCTGTTTTCAAACACATTATTGGTTTCTTCCTCGTACACATCCAGTCCCACACCAAAGAATTTCCGGCTTCGGATGCCTGCGATCAGATCATCCGTCTTGATCAGTGCACCGCGCGATGTATTCACAAGGATCACTTCATCCTTCATTTTCCGGATCGTATCCTGATTGATCAGATGATAATTTTCCTCCGTCAGCGGGCAATGCAGGGAGATCAGGTCACTGTTTGCAAGTAAGGTGTCAAAATCCACATATTCCACAAAATCCAGATCCGGATTCTGATAAATATCATAGGCGATCACCTTCATGCCAAATCCGTGACAGATCCTGCACATGGCTGCGCCGATCTTGCCGGTTCCGACAATGCCTGCTGTTTTTCCATAGAAGTTAACACCGGTTAATCCTACCAGACTGAAGTTGTTCTCCCGCACCTTGATATACCCCTTATGGATATGCCGATTCACCGCCAGTGCCAGTGCCATGGCATGCTCTGCTACTGCCTCCGGAGAATAGCCTGGTACGCGAAGTACAGTAATGCCGTTGGCATCCGCAGCAGCAAGATCTACATTATTAAAGCCCGCACACCGCATCAGTACAAGCTTTACCCCACGCTGTCCCAGTATCTGCAGCACCTTCTCACTGACATCCGAGCTGACAAAAGCACAGACTGCATCATATCCCTTTGCCAGTCTTGCCGTCTGCACAGACAGATCGGCTTCCAGATAATCTATTTCCGTCTCCGGAAAATCTGTTACTACTTTTTCAAAAGAATCTCTGTCATATTTTTTTGTATCATAAAATAAAATCTTCATTCCGGACCTCCTGACTACGCCCTAGCTCTACTGTTTAGTATATCTGTTTTCCAGGATCTCTATTCTCTCAGCTTTGGCTGTGGATCGTTTTTGTATAATTGAAAAATACCTGATTGCCAATGATCTGATACTCATTTTTTTTATACACCGAGAAGAAATCTGAATAATTTCTTGCATAACTGAGTGCCCAAAAGTTGCACCAGGTAAACTCGCTGCGCGGAAATTCCTTTACACTGTCCTGTGCCGCCTTATAATCTTTCAGCAGCAGCTTTGCAGTATTTCTGCACTCTGTACTGATCCTTGTCTGATCCTTCAGAAGTGCTGTCAAAACGCCGGTTCTTGCCGGTTCAAACTGATACTGCGCATAGACAATTTCCTTTACGGTCGGCGGGTAACTTCTGCTCGCCATACGGTTTAAGATCGTATAGCCCACAGCTAACTGCCCCTTATAGACACGGATCGTTTCCTGATTCAGCGTTGCGGAAAGTGCTGTCTGTCTCTCGCCGCCTGCTTCCGCATACAAAATTGCTGCAAGTAATATTTCATCACTGACCTGTGGGTCTGTCCGATACTGCACCTGCATCTTTCTGCCATTTACCATACAATAGGAGGCTGTAATCTGATATGCCCCGTTTTCATCAAAGCGCGCATAGATCTTACCGACTTTTTTCGTTGTGTTCCTGTATGCCTTGCCATTCGACGCAAAATAATATTTCACACCATTGACTGTTTTCCAGCCTTTCTGCATCACACACAATGTATTAAAATAATACAGGTTCTTCTTGATCGTCTTCAGTCCCCTGACCGCTTTTCCGTTCGCGCCAAAGTAGTATTTCTTTCCTTTTACGGTCTTAAACACCTTCTTCTGCATCACGCCGGTTACTTTGCTGAAATAATATTTGCTGCCATCGATCGTTTTCAGCCCTTTTTGCTTTTTCCCGTTTTTATAATAGTACGTTTTGCCCTTCTTTTTCACAAAGCCTGTTGTTTCCTTTGTCTGCGCTGCCTGTACACGCGTCTCCGTAACTGCCGCCGCACTGATACAAAACAGTAATGCCAACATTAAAATACAGATCCATTTTCTTTTGTTTTTCCGCATACAGCCTCCATTTTTCTGTTTTCTTACTCTTTCCATATCGGATATTTCTGTTTATCAGCCTCTGTGATCTTACGGATCACTCTGCACGGATTACCCGCTGCCACAACGCCGCCCGGAATATCTTTGTTTACCACACTGCCTGCACCGATCACGGTATCATCTCCGATCGTTACCCCGGGCAATACTGATACATTTGCGCCGATCCATACCCTGTTTCCGACTGTAATGGGTAATGCAATTTCCATGCCTTCTGCGCGCATCCGGGCATCCAATGCGTGTCCTGCTGTAGAAAATACACAGTTCGGCGCAATAAATACGCTGTCTCCGAATGTCACCTTTGCACCATCCAGAATAATACAATTGTGATTGGTATAAAAATTATCCCCGATCGAAATATTACTGCCATAGTCACAGTAAAAAGGAGCCGTGATCGTAAAACTTCCTCTGATTTCACCAAACATTTCCCGGATCAGCTTCTCCTGTGTCTTAACATCCGACGGTCTGCACGCGTTAAACGCATAACACAGATCCGCACATTTCGTTCTGGCATCTACGATCTCCTGATCATAACTTGCATCATATAAATAGCCCTGCTGGGCTTTTTCCCATTCCGTCATATCCGCTTTTTTCTCTCTGTCAGTTTTTTGGAATCTGTCCATCCACATACAAAATATGGTTTACCAACCATTCTGTAAGATATTTTAAAATTTCCATGATCTGTTCATCCTGATCTTCTGCATCATCATTATGGTGTTCCATAAATTCATCAAGCTTCTGTATAAATTCCTGATGCTGGATTTTCTGTGTGAATAACTTCTTATAATTGATAGATTCCATATACTGTTCTTCATCAGAAAAATGCTTCACGGTATAATTCCGAAGATTCTCTAATATTATATCAATTTTGTCATACTTATCAGGTGTAAACTCATCATGAAGCAGCTCATATGCCTCGTCCGCATACTCAAACAGCTGCTTATGTTCCTCATCAATCATATCTATTCCAATATAATATTCCGGTTTCATTTCATACATAAAATATCCCTGCTTTCCTTATTTATTCTGCCTTTAAACATTACTCTGTTCCGGCAAGTCCGATATTATGCCGTTTTTTTCTTTCTGTCAAGAGAGCCCGTTAATGATTCGCCTACCCGGCTAACCCCTGTGTAATAACAACTCATAGGTCACACCGTACTTCTGTGCGATCTGACTCGCATATGACTTTCCTTCCGGTGGTGCCACTTCAATCTGATAGGAACGCTTTGCATCTTTTGCATGTACGATCAGGGAAAACGCTCTTCCCTCTGCCTGCCCCTGTTCTTCATTGATCCGGGCAATATCAAATGCCAGCTTATGCATATGCGTATTATAAATAGTCCGCATCCCCTTACATAAAATTGCCCTGATGCAATCCTTTGCAATATAGTACCCTTCCTCAAATGAGGTGGTTGAAAAGGATTCATTCAGCAGCAGTAAGCTTCTGCTATCTGCATTTTCATAGATTTCCTTAAATCGTTTACATTCTTCGCCCAGACGTCCCAGATCCAGTGTTTTATCCTCATCTGCCGGAAAATGGGTATAAATACAATCCGCCGGAGAAAAGGTAAATCCGCTGCCCGGTATATAAATACCGCCCTGTGCCAGTACAAACAGTTGTCCGATTGCCTGCGTGATCGTTGTTTTACCACCGCGGTTGGCGCCCGTCAGCACATAAACTCTGTGGAGCTTATCAAAATCCAGATCATTTGTTACGATATTACCGGATTCTTCCGTTTCAAAAACCGCAAGCTTCAGATTATAAATGCCCCTTGCCCGCATTTCATATCTGTCTGCCTCTTGATCAGATGCCTGAGAGACTACTGCCTTTGCAAAGGAAAAGCCTTTATCCTGCAGCTTTTTCATATATTCCGCCCACCGGATATAGTACATCATCTCCGGGATCAGATCAGTCATATCGGTGATCGTAACAGAAACATATTTATTCAATACTTCCTTTGCTCTTTTGACCATATGGGAAACCATATGATTTACAATGCGGTCCGTATATCGCGTTACATCTTTTGCCTGATCGCCTTCCGGAATACCGACAATTCCAACCATAGCATCTGCTACCGTCGCCCCTGCTCCCATCGCTTTTTGCAGCGGTGTATGCAGCGCACCTTCCGCATTGACATCAAACGGCTGGAATTTAAAATCCTTCTTCCATGCTGTATCCGCATTGATCCGATCCTTCGCCGCAATATGCTCATAGAAATTACCGAGAATGCCCGCTTTCGTAAAATACTTGCTGTTAATCGAAACAAGTCCGATCCCATCCGCTTCAAACCGGTCATTCAGATTGATCCCTACCGTGATACTTTTCAGCTGTGAGGTATCCATCTTCAATCCTGCAATATCCTGTTTCAGCTCTGCAAACCCATTATCTGCATAGATTTCTTCCACATATTCCCGCAGTCCCAGAAATCCCGCCGAGTGGAGCTGCGGATCCGCCAGACAAGTATGCAGTGCATCCACACATTTGATATAATCGTTGATCTCATCCAGCCTGTGCAGCAGATCCCAGATGCTGGCACTGTCATCGTATTCCCTTTTAAAACCACCATAATCCTTCAGGAAGCTGATACGCCCAAGTATTTCCATCATATCGTCCCGCATCTTTTTATTCTGCAGCACATCTTCAAAAATATCACAGCGGTACTGCGTCACCACAGGGTCTGCATACATCCGTGCCATAACATTTAAGATATAATTCTGCTCTGCCTCTTTGGCTGACAGTTTTTTACAGATCTGATCCAATCCCAGATCATGCATGGTTGTCTGACTCAGTGTTTTATATTCCGCCTGCTCTGCCGGATATAGCAGGCTGTATTTCCTATGGCTCATAGACACCCTCCGTTCTCATCCTTATAATGATATTTTTTCCAGATCATCCGGCACATACAGATTGCCATGATAATACCGCTTTCCTTCCTCTGTATACAGTTCTTTTCTTTTTGCAAGATTTCTGTCTTCTGTGTGATAGAGAAGCAGATTTTTGACATGAAACTGCTCCGCCAGCTCACAGGCATCTTTCACCGTGGAATGATGCTTCTCATACGGATGGAAGATATCCGCCTGTCCGTGCAGACAAAAGGCTTCGTGTAACAGCCAGGTGCTGTCCTTCGCATATGCTTCCTCACAGCTGTTATACGGTTCGTCTCCGCAACAGGTCAGCTTTCTGCCCGCGCCCAGATCCATACAAAAGCCAAACTGTTTTGCCTTGGTAGACTGAATATCGAAAAAGGTAACCTTCTTTCCCAAAATTTCTTTTGACGCACCATCTTCTACCGGGATCAGATGCAGTCTCTGCCCGATCATCGCCACGTTCTTTTTCTGGATCAGCTTTTCGGAAAGCTCCCGCAAAAGCGCGATCACTTCCGCATGTCCATAGATGACAGCTTCTCCGTCATATGCCCCCTGTCTCATATGCTGGCAGATCACGCGGATCATCCAGATAATTCCCATGATGTGATCGATATGCTTATGTGAAATATCTGAATCAATAAAACCATTCTGTGCCATGTCATCAAGGATATCACATGTTTTTTCAGTCACTCCTATAGAATCTGCATCCTATCATAATATATTTATATCAATTCACCTTAATAGTTTTCTTCATGTACTTCAAAATAGCTCTGTGGATGATTACATACCGGGCATACTTCAGGCGCCTTAGTTCCTACCACAATATGTCCGCAGTTACGGCATTCCCATACCTTAACTTCGCTCTTTTCAAATACCTGTGCAGTTTCAATATTCTTAAGAAGTGCACGATATCTCTCCTCATGGTGCTTCTCAATCTCTCCTACAGCCCTGAATTTTGCTGCAAGCTCAGGGAAGCCTTCTTCCTCAGCCGTTTTAGCGAAGCCTTCATACATATCTGTCCACTCATAATTTTCGCCTTCTGCAGCAGCTGCCAGATTTTCCTTTGTATCACCAATTCCTGCTAATTCCTTGAACCACATCTTTGCATGTTCTTTCTCGTTATCTGCTGTTTTTAAGAACAAAGCTGACATCTGCTCGTAGCCTTCCTTTTTCGCTACAGATGCAAAATAGGTATACTTATTTCTTGCCTGGGATTCGCCTGCAAATGCCTCCTGTAAATTTTTCTCAGTCTGTGTTCCTGCGTATTTGTTTACTGCCATTTCTTTTACCTCCGTATTCTTTACTATTTTTTCAAAATCAGATGCCGGGTGCTTACATAAAGGACATATATTTTGCGGTCAATATAAACAGTCCATAACTCAACTTATACATTGCTTTCCTATCCATGATGTTCCTCCTTTACCTTCTCCCTGCATTTCGGGCAAATGCCTTTAAATGAAATATCATAATCCACAAATTCAATTCCATGAGTGTTATGAATTCTTTCCAGCAAATCCGGTATTTGATCCATATCCACATCAAAAATTTCACCGCACTTTATACATCTTACATGGTAGTGATTTTTCAAGGTAAAATCAAATCGGTTCGGTCCATCTGGGACTTCAACCTTTCTTATAGCACCTTCTTCTGCCAATATGTCAAGGTTTCTATATACGGTTCCTTTTCCGATTGTAGGATATCTTTCCTTTATGAATTCATATACTTCATTTGCTGTAACATGCCTTTTCATCTCATATACAGCATGTCGTATCAGATCCTTTTGAATAGTATTTCTTCTACTTGTCATTCGCTCTCCTTATTGGGATTCGTTCTTAATAAAGATTATATTTCGTTAGTGTTGTGTTGTCAAGATAAAATAGTAATAATTCCTATTATGTAACAAAAAGATGCCCATATTGCGCATCTTTTATCTGTCTTAATCTCATTTCCTATAAAACTATAATCTTCCGCCGTATACCGGGAAGCCACTGTTTGCGCCGTAGCTTTCGATTTTCTTAAAGTGCTTCAGCACTTCCATGTCCTCTGCACTGATCTCAAAATCTACATCTGCATTTGTCTTCATATGGGCAGGTTTTCCTGTTTTCGGCAGAGAGATCGCACCAAGCTGCAGTGTATAACGAATGCAGAGCTGTGGAACGGATACGCCGTATTTATCTGCCATTTCTTTGATCTGTGGCTGATTTAAGATCTCGCCATGTGCGATCGGAGAATGGATGATCATCATATCCAGATAATCCAGCCCCATGGTTTCAAGTGTTTTGTTGCAACTTTTCACAAATCAAATTCAAAGGAAAAATAATATGCATAATCGTTTTCCGGGATATACTCCCCGGTCTCATATGCCTCTACGCCTACTGTCTCTATTGCATTTTCTCCATATAACAGCGTAACCAGTCCCTGCTCCTCATTATATCGGATCTGTGTCTTCTCATCGATTCCCGACGCGGATCTTCCATAATAAAGCCGGTTTTTCACGCCTTCCAGTATCGGCAGATCTGTAGACATCTTGGAACCATGACCGGTTGCGATCAGCTTGACCTCAAACCGTTCAAAATCCGGGACGATCGCAAACATCCCTCCTTCGGGGATGCCTGTATTCTCATGCATCCGCATGATCTCGTCTTTGCTGATGAGCTTCCCTTTCTCATAAGTCGAAACATAGATCGTCAGCTGCTGAAATGGCTTGGATACCTTATATTTATAAAGAAACGCACCGTCTATACCGGCTAATAGCTGCGCCGTCTTCATTTCCGCGCTTTCCGGATCAATGGGCTCCACATAATTCTGCGGTCTGTACTGCCGGTAAAATACGCCCGCCAAAGTCAGCACGATCACACCGGTAAATGCCAGAAGTCCGCCTATGATACGTTTTAAAACCTTCTGACGACGCTTTCCATCCGTCGTTACCTGCAGAAGATTATCCTCCGACTTCTGCTGCAGGTCATCCTGTCCGATATCTTCCCCGGCAAGGAATTCATTCAGACTGATCCCAAGTATCTCGCAAAGCGGGCTGTATACAGAGACATCAGGCAGACAAATGCCGCGTTCCCATTTGGAAACCGATTTATCGCTCATACCGAGCCGGTCCGCCACCTGCCTCTGTGTCAGCCCCAGTGCTTTTCTTTTTTCTGCAATATATTTCCCGATTTTTACAAGATCCATTCCCGTTCTCCTTTTCAAGCAATGGTATCAATTCTTCTATATAGATCATACGATTTCCTATCGGAAATTCACACCCCTTGAAAGTAGAATCGGAAATTCATGGGCTTTTGACCCGGTCTGCATTAAAATGCAGCTTTATAAATCTCTACGATATCTTCCTTACTGAGCGGTACAAAGGAACCCTTGGAACCGTCACAGGCTTTCTGTGCCATGACATCAAAATTCTTATCATCTGTAATACCAACTGCCCGCAGATTCTTTGGAAGTCCCATCGTCTCAAAGAAGAACGTCTTGAGCGCATCGATTCCCGCATGTGCAAGTGCATACTCATCCTCCCCGGAAAGTCCCCAGACATTTTTCGCAAATTCCACAAACATCGGCAGTGTGGCATCATTTAAAATATGCTCCATCCAGGCAGGTGTCAGTATTGCAAGACCTTCTCCGTGGGTAATATCATAAAAAGCACTCAGCTCATGTTCCATCGGATGCACACACCAGGCAGGAGAACAGCCGTCTCCCACTACACCGTTGATTGCATGTGTGCCTGCCCACATCAGATTGGCACGCGCTTCGTAATTATCCGGCTCTGCCAGTGCGGTCGGTCCGTTTTTGATCATGGTGCGCAGCAGTCCCTCTGCCATAAATTTCTGGCAGTCTGCATTTTCCATAGAGAAATAATTTTCCATCGTATGGCTCATCATATCAGCCGTTCCGGCTGCAGTCTGCTTTTTAGATACAGAGTACGTATATTCAGGATTTAAGATCGACATGGTCGGAACCATGTACGGAGATCCTGTACCCCATTTTTCATTTTTCGTCAGATCTGAAATCACCGCAAACGGATCCATTTCTGTTCCGGTTGCAGAAAGTGTCAGAACATCAAAGATCGGAAGTGCTGCCTTGATCTTTGTTGCATCTAAGACAAGATCCCATGCATCCCCGTCATACTTTGCACCTGCTGCAATTACCTTGGAGCAATCGATCGTACTGCCGCCGCCAATGGCAAGCACCATATCAATACCTTCCTCTTTACAAATTGTAACACCCTTTCTGACTGTTTCAATACGCGGGTTCGGTTCTACACCGCTAAGTTCAAATACTGTAAGTGCCGCATCCTTTAAAAGCTGCATTGCAGTATCATAAATTCCGTTTTTCTTGATCGATCCACCGCCATACACAAGAAGGACTTTATCACCATATTCCTTCAGTTCTGATAAGTAGGAAATAGTATCCTTTCCAAAATGGATTCTGGTTGGAATCTGAAGTGTAAAATTGTACATAAGCTTTCCCTCCGTTTCTTTCCTGTCTGCAGGAAATGATTTTGTAAGATTTTCTAAGATCACGTTTTGATCTATCTTTATTATACAAAAAAATGGGGAATTTCTCTATAAAATTTCTCTTAATTATTACGCCTCTTTCTTTAAAAGGCTGGCATAGCTCCGGTCGATCCCGATCGCTCCCAGCGGTGCAGTCAGGATGATCGCGAGAACCGCTACCGATAAAACTGTCTTACCGCAGGCAAGCCCTGCTGCCAGCGGAACAGAGCCGATCGCTGCCTGCACGGTTGCTTTCGGCAGATAAGCGATCACGCAGAATAATCTTTCTTTCCGGTTCAGCTTCGTTCCCGCCACACTGAGCCAAACACCGATTGTTCGGAATACAAGTGCGCCAAAGATCAACAGAACCGCCTGCAGTCCTGCGCCTAGTGTATACCGGATATCCACAGCAGCGCCCACCAGAACAAACAGGATCACCTCTGCTGCCAACCACAGCTTCCCAAATTTCTCAGACAACCGCTTTGAAACAAACGCCGTACTTTTCAGCCTGATCACACACGCCATACTGACCACCGCCAGCAGACCGGAAACTGCAACCGTTCCTTCCAGCCAGCCTTCTATCGCGATCAGCAGGAAAGAAACTCCCAGTACGATGATCACTTTCATACTGTTTCTGATGCAATGTTTTTTTGCGTATGCCGTTTCAAAGAACAGACACAGCAAGAAGCCAAAGATGCCGCCAAGCAGAATCCCCAGCACAATAGAAACCGGAATATTTACAAAATCAAGCACATTGGCAGTTCCGCCCTGGGCCATGCTCAAAAAAGTCGTAAACAGCACGATCACAAAAATATCATCACAGGAAGCCCCTGCCATGATCATCTGCGGGATTGCTCTTTCTGTCCCATATTTTCGTTCCATCAGGCTAACCATACGTGGCACAACGACCGCCGGTGAAACTGCTGCCAGGACCGCTCCCATGACTGCTGCCTCGATATGATTCACACCCAGAAGCACCGGTGCCAGCAGAATATAACCAACGATCTCACAACTGGCAGGTACAAAAGAAAGCATGATCGCAGATCTGCCTGCTTTTTTCAGATCCTGCAGATCCAGTGAAAGCCCGGCTTTCAATAAAATAATGATCAGTGCCATCTTTCTGAGTTCCGCGGAAATCCCCAGAATAGAAGGATCTAACAGATCCAGCACATAAGGGCCTAAAATAATACCAGTTGCCAGCATACCAATGATACGCGGCAGTTTGATCTTCTGGCAGATGGCTCCCATTGCCAGTCCTACCAGAAAAATGAGTGATAACGATGTCAGCATAATTGCTCCTCCTTATTGCTTACGCAGAAGTTTAGCTTAAAATAAAAAAGCTGACACTTCTGCGACATAATATCGTAGAAGTCATCAGCTCTGTAAGCAGTTTAGGTTTCCCAAGGGAGAACTTCATTCCCTACGCTGTATAATATAACAGTGTTTTATTTCTTTGTCAAATCAGCTAAATAGCCAGACTGCCAGTAATTTTCTGAAATTCTGTGCACCGCACTGATTACTTAATTTCGGCATAACTCTCTCCTTTGTCTAATATCTGCTTCAGCTTCTGCGCCGCCACGCTCATAGGGCGTTTCCTGTCATATACCATACATACATAACGTTCCGGGATTTCTTCCTTTAACCGGATCTGAATGATCTCATGCTTTGCCAGCGCTTCTTCTGTCATCTCTTGCGGCAGAAAGGCAAGCCCCAGCTCACTTTTGACAAGTGGCAGCACCTGATCGGTCGTCGCTGCCTCTGTATCCGGAATGATCTCCACGCCATATTTTAAAAAGAGCTGGTTGTAAAAATGATAGGTTGTTGTTTCTTTTCCCAGACAAATATAAGGATACTCTTTTAAATCTTTTAAGGACAACTCCTGACTTCCCATCGCCGTAAATGTCCTGCCGCCGATCAAAATATCTTTAAATGCCTTTAAGCGAACCTCTATCAGCGGTGCTTCCACATCAGCCGGTGTTGTAATCACCGCAAAATCTGTTTCTCCGCTTCTGACAGCACTGATCGCCTGCGGCGTAGAATGATTGTATATCTTTAGCTGTACCCCCGGATATGCAATATGGAATTTTTTCAGTCTGTCGAGCAGATAGATATTCAACGCGATCTCGCTGGCACCGATTGAAATACTGCCATGCTCCAGCCCGACACTTTCCGCCAGTTCTTCTTCTGCCTGCTGGATCTGCATCATGGCTGCTGAAACCCTTGTATACAGCCGTTCTCCTTCCGGCGTCAGAAAAGCGCCCCGGTTTGTACGGATAAAAAGTGTACAATTGACCTCCTGCTCCAGACAGTTCATTGCCCGTGTGATATTAGGCTGGCTGTTATGCAATATATTGGCAGCTTTTGTAAAGTTATTGTACTTTGCTACATAATAAAATATTTTGTAATACTCAAAATTGACATCCATACTATACCTGTCTCTTATACACATCTCCGAGCCCACGAGACGGACTCCTATCT